>Ga0256405_10000892_pt1 | contig 90341 bp, 74 predicted proteins | sample RumenRJG_02DNA_FD_189096 | JGI IMG/M metagenome (GOLD analysis project Ga0256405, IMG submission 189096) | Bovine rumen microbial communities from Lethbridge, Alberta, Canada - RJG_02 | ecosystem: Host-associated > Mammals > Digestive system > Stomach > Rumen | place: Canada: Alberta... | reverse complement strand
GGGGCCATACCCGTTCCCATCCCGAACACGGAAGTCAAGCCCTCCTGCGCCGATGATACTGCCGAGAGGCGGGAAAGTAGGAGGCCGCCGGCTTTTTTTTATTTCCACGGGCATGTGCCCCCGCTTCTGCGGGGGCTTTCTTTTTCCCCGGCAGGCATTCTGCGCTTCCCTTCTGCGGGCGGCGCTTCCCCCGGCGGAGGGTCTTTCCCCCGGCTTTCTTCCGGCGTGTGGACTAGGCGGCCTTTCTGTGGTAGACTGCAAGCACCGTAATTATGAAACCTATAATACTTTTCGATTTTGACGGCACCTTGGCGGACAGCGTTTCCCTTGGAATTGATTTACTGAATACTTATGCCGGAAAATTCGGGTACAGGACAATTGATTGTGAAAAAAGCAAGGGGCTTTCTGCATTACAGCTGATGGGCGTTGCAGGCATTCGCTTTTGGAAGCTTCCGTACCTCATGTGTTTCTTCAGGAAGAAAATAGCGGAACAGGCTGCTCAAATTCAGTTGATTTCCGGTATCGGGGAGCTGCTTGCTGAACTCAGAAAATCTGATTTTGAACTGGGGATTCTGACTTCAAATTCAGCTGCAACAGTTACTGCATTCCTGCATAAATATGGACTTGAATCCTATTTTTCCTATGTGAAGACAGATGTTTCGCTCTTTGGCAAAAAGCGGGCAATCCGCAGTGCCCGGCGGAAAACAGGGAAAAGCATTGTGTATGTTGGCGATGAGCTGCGCGATGTGGAAGCCTGCCGCAAAACCGGCACTCCCGTTGTCTCCGTTTCCTGGGGATTCAATACAGCAGATGTTCTGGAGCGCAGTAATCCGGGGTGTGTCGCAGAAACAGCCGATGCCGCCTTTACTCTTATCCGGAAGCTTGCTGCCGGCATCTGATTGTGCGGCAGGCATGTGCCCGAAACCCTTGAGCTTGCGCTCAAAAGGCTTCTGGGCATGCGGTTTTTTAGTGTTTTTTCTCCGAAGTTTCGTCATTCGGGAGGACAAGATTCAGTACGATGCCGACCACCGTCGCCAGTGCGACTCCGCCAAGGCTGAACGTAAAACTTCCGCCGATGTTGAACTGGAGCACCCCGCCGCCGATTCCTATGACCAGAATCACTGATGATATGGTAAGGTTTCGCTTGTCCTGGTAGTCAACGCCGCTTTCGACAATAGTACGCAGCCCGGAAGACGCTATCAGTCCGTAGAGCAGGGTACAGATGCCGCCGAGTACGGGCGTGGGAATTGTCTGGATGACTGCGCCGAATTTCTGGCAGAATGAAAGCAGCACTGCAATGACAGCTGCTCCTCCGATGACCCATACGGAATACACTTTTGTGATTGCCATCACGCCGATGTTTTCTCCATAGGTGGTGTTCGGCGGGCCACCCCAGATTGCTGCCCAGGCAGTTGCGATGCCGTCGCCCAGCAGCGTGCGGTGCAGTCCCGGATCTTCATAGAAATTCTTTCCGACCACTTTCGATGTAGTGAGTATGTCGCCCAGATGCTCGCAGATTGTTGATATGGAAACAATTATGAAGGTAAGCACGGCGACAGCGTTGAATTTGGGCGCCATGTAGAAATAGTGCCCGGCCGCGTCACACTGCAGGAAGGGCAGCCCCACCCACTTTGCCTGTTCCACGGCGGTAAAATCTATGATTCGGTAGGCCGGAATAAAGCTTCCCATGATAAGCGTAAAAAGGTAGCCGCCGACAAGGCCAATAAGAATGGAAATTGTATTGAAGAATCCTTTCAGGCAGATGCTTGCAAGCACAGCGATGGCAAGTGTAACTGCCGCAATGCTCAGGTATACGAGCGAGTAGTCCTCCGGATTGCCGCTGGAACCGATATACATTGCTTCCTTGATGGCGGTGGGGGCAAGGCTCAAGCCGATGACGATGATGACTGAACCGATGACAACGGGCGGCAGGGCCTTATCAATCCATCCGCGTCCGGTAAAACGCACTATACATGCCACGAGCGTGTAGAAAATACCTGCGCAGATTGCGCCGCCCATTGCATAGGGAATGCCGTAGCTTTGCCCCACTGCGACGAGCGCCGGAATGAAGGCGAATGATGAACCGAGGTACGTGGGGACCTTGGCTCCCGTGATAAGGATATACAGCAGCGTTCCGGTGCCTGCGGTAAAGAGCGCAGTGGACGTGCTCAGCCCTGTCAGCAGGGGGACGAGCACTGTTGCTCCGAACATTGCAAACACGTGCTGCAGGCTCAGCGGAATCCAGCGCTTGAGTACCGGCCGGTCGCGGGGACCAATAATTTCTTGTGTGGAAAGCATGTTTCCTCCTCTTATGAAACTGAAGTTTCCGAACAGGTTTGATAATACCATAAATTCTGCAGATTTTGCAATAAAAGGGAAGCACTCGGCGTTGTTATATGCTATAATGGACACATGATTTGTGGAATGTGTAAAAAAGTCTCCCGTATCCCTGCCGTCCGCTTTTCCGCGGTGCTGCTCGGTCTGCTGATACATGCAGTGCCCCTCCTTGCGCAGGGTGTGGTAGTAAATGATCCCGATGATTTCCTTGGTGATTTTGAAAGCCGTGTCTGGACTTCCGCCGACGGGCTTCCCGGCAACACCATAACAGATTTGATGCAGGATACCACCGGTTACTTGTATATCGGAACATACGGCGGGCTTGTCCGCTTTGACGGCGTGGAATTCCTTACTATGAACCGGAGCGTGAATTCCCGCTACGATTTTGTGTCCGCGCGCTCCATTTTTCAGGACAAGTTCGGCAACATCTGGGTCGGATCCAACGACGAAGGGGTTGCCTGCATCGCACCCAACCGCTCCGTGCGGATGTTCACCGTGCAGGACGGTCTTCCAAACAATTCCGTCCGGGCGGTCTGCGAGGATCAGGAAGGAAACATCTGGGTGGGCACCGCGGGCGGCGTTGCATACATAGAGCATGGCGTCGGTAAGATTCTGCGCCCGGCAGGGCTGGAGCAGTACAACGAGGAATCAATCATCGTGTCCAGCCTGTACTGTGACACTGCCGGCCGCATGTGGGTCACCGGTTCTTCTCCCGGATCCATTTATCTGTACTCGAAAGGTTCCTTTTCCCGCTATACCGGCATCCAGTCGCTCAAGGATCCTGTGGTCAACATTGTTGCGCAGGATTCCCGCGGCACCTTCTGGTTCGGTGCCTCCCCGCATTACGCCGTCCGCATTGATTCCGGCGGGGAACGCCTCTATGACCTGGGGCACGGCAACCAGCCGGGCACGATTGTGAATGCAATCCTTCAGGACAAAAACGGCAACCTCTGGTTCGGGCTTGACAGCGGCGTCGCCATCATGCACAACGGCGAACTCAGCTTCTACGACCAGAAGGACGGGCTGACAGACAACAACATAAAGACCATCCTGGAAGACCGGGAAGGCAATATCTGGCTTGCAACCGACCGCGGCGGCGTGGAAAAGCTGAGTTTATCAAAATTTAAGACAATCTCAATGCCTACCACGGTGAATGCCATTGCCCAGAGTCCCGACGGGGAGCTGGTCTGGCTTGGTGCAGATGACGGCCTGTACTGCCTTGACCAGAAAGGCGCCCTGCAGAAGAACGCCGCTACGGACTTCTGCAGGGGCGTCCGGGTCCGGCACGTGGGCTTTACCAGCGCAGGGGATCTGCTCGTCAGCACGTACGAGAAATTCGGGCAGATTCTTTTCCGCAAGGACGGCTCCATTGCGTACTGGACAAAGGATTCCGGGCTGACGGGCAATAAGGTCCGCGTTGTCGTCGAGCGCTCCAACGGCGACCTGTATGTCGGCACGACAAACGGCCTGAATGTGATTAACCCGGCGAGCGGCCAGATACGGACGTTTACCCGTGAAAACGGGCTTCCCCACGAGTACATCATGTGCATCTTCGAAGATTCTGCCGGTACGATGTGGTTCGGCACGGACGGCGGCGGCGTGTTCTCCATGAATGACGACAAGGTTGAAACGGTGTACACCACTGCCGACGGCCTTGTGGGCAACGTCATTTTCAAAATCAGCGAACTGCAGCCGGGAGAACTGTGGATTTGCACGGGCACCGGAATCAGCCGCATCAGAAACGGTACTATCGAGAGCTTCACCGCGTCTGACGGACTCCGCACCGACGGCATCTTCCAGGTACTGACCGACTACACGGGAAAAATCTGGATGACGAGCAATCTTGGCATTTCCTCCGCAAAGCTGAGCGACTTCGATGACTTTGTGTCCGGGCGTTCAAAGAGCATAAACGTCAAATTCTTTTCACGCTCCGACGGAATCCATTCGGGCGGCGTTACCTCTACCTCGCTTTCCCTTAAGGACAACCTGGGACGCATCTGGTTTACGATGATAGACGGCGTTGCCGTGTACGACCCCGTAAAGATAACGATGGGCGACAGCGCTCCTGCCGTGCAGATTCAGGACGTGGCTGTGGACGACGAAATCTGTGAGTACACGGCTTCCACGGTGGTGCTTGCCCCGGAAGCAAAGCGCCTGACCATTAAGTTTACCGGCATGAGCTTTATCTCGCCGGAGCAGATGCAGTTCCGCTACATGCTGGACGGCTTTGATTCCGGCCTGTCCCAGTGGTCAACCTCACGTTCCGTTTCCTACACGAACCTGCCGCCGGGGCGCTACAGCTTTAAGGTGCAGGCGATGAACAACAATGATGTGGAAAGCGAGCTTTCCGAGTCGCTGTTTGTCATCAAGCGTCCCTACTTCTGGCAGCTGTGGTACTTCTGGGTGCTGATGTCGCTGCTGGTGCTGTCCCTCGTCGGTCTGGTCATCTACGGGCGCTACCGGCGGCTTAAGCGCTACCAGCTCCTGCTGGAGGAGGAAGTCGAGCGCAAGACCTCGGAGCTGAAGCAGAAAGCGCATGACCTTGAGCTGGAAAAGTCAAAGTCCGAGCAGCTGCTGCTGAACATCCTTCCGCAGCCCGTTGCAGAGGAGCTGACTGCCAGCCCCGACAAGGTTATTGCCGACCAGTACGAGCAGGTGACCGTGCTCTTTGCAGACATCGTGGGCTTTACCAAAATGTCTTCCGGCATGCGTGCCGCCGATATCGTCCGGATGCTGAATTCCCTGTTCTCAAAATTCGACCGGCGCGCGCTGGAAGAGCATGTAGAGAAGATAAAGACTATCGGAGATGCGTACATGGCTGCCTGCGGCCTTGATGATCATGCTGACGCACAGGCCTGCGCAGACCAGATGATACGCTTTGCCTTCGGCATGTTCCGCGACCTTGAGGAGTTCAACCGGAACAGCTTCATAAAGCTGAAGATGCGGGTGGGCATAAACACCGGGCCGCTGGTGGCGGGTGTCATCGGAAGGTCAAAATTCATCTACGATATCTGGGGCGACACCGTAAACGTTGCAAGCCGCATGGAAAGCAGCGGCATTGCAGAGCGGATTCATGTGACGGAGGCAACCCGCAATCTTGCCGGGCAGCGCTTTGACTTTGAAGGACCGGTAGAAATCGAAGTGAAAGGCAAGGGCATGATGAAGACCTATTTTGTTAAGGTGTACTGATGCCCTGTCCCGGAACGTCCATGGATGCGGATGCTCCGGGACGCTGCGCCCGCTTTCCGGCAGGGAAGAGGCTTTCCTGCTGAAAAAACTTTCCGCCCCCTTGCAGTTCCCTGCAAAAATCAGTATACTATTACCTAGTAGTTTGATAGAAAATCTCTGATTGTTAAAGAAATTATATAGAGGTGTGTTACCATGGCGGATGACTTGCTTGAGCTTCAGAACCTGAGTGCCAATATCGGCGATAAATCTATTTTACATGATATTTCCCTGCATGTAAAGGGGGGCGAAACCCATGTGCTCATGGGTCCGAACGGTGCGGGTAAGTCCACGCTCGGCTATACGCTGATGGGCAGCCCCGAATATACGGTGTGCGGGGGAAAAATTCTGTTCGGCGGCGAGGACATAACGGGCGACAGCACCGACAAGCGTGCAAAGCGCGGCATGTTCCTGAGCTTCCAGGAGCCGCTTGAGGTGCCGGGCATTTCCCTTGAGTCCTTTGTCCGTTCCAGCCTGCAGCAGGTAACGGGGCAGCACGTTAAGCTTTTCCAGTTCCAGAAAGAGCTGGAAAAGGCGATGGACATACTGAACATGAACCACAGCTATGCCGAGCGCGACCTGAACGTGGGCTTTTCCGGCGGCGAAAAGAAGAAGTCCGAAATCCTGCAGCTGCTCATGCTCAAACCTAAATTCGCCATCCTTGATGAAACCGATTCCGGGCTTGACGTTGATGCCGTGCGGACGGTGAGCAAGGGCATAGAGGCGTACCAGCAGCAGACCGGCGGCGCCCTGCTCATCATCACCCATTCTGCGCGGATTCTGGAAAGCCTGCACGTGGATTATGTACATATCATGGTGAAGGGCCGCATCGTGCACACGGGCGACGGCTCGCTGGTGCAGCAGATAAACGAGCGGGGCTTTGAAGATTTTATTCCGCAGGAAGTAAAGGACGCTGAGCGGAAGGCACAGCTTGCGGAGGCGGCAAAGGCTGCCATGGATGCAGTGAAGGCTGCAGCCGCAAACGGAGGCTTGCAGTAATATGGCAGAGGAAAAGACTCAGGTTGCGGACATCGACCGTTCCCTGTACGATTTCCGCTATGCGGAAAGCGACAAAGACTTCTATAAAATACGCAAGGGGCTGGATGAATCCGTCGTCCTGAGAATCAGCGAAGAAAAGCAGGATCCTGCATGGATGCGTGAATTCCGCCTGAAGTCGCTTGCACTGTTCAATCAGATTAATGAGCCGGACTGGGGCCCGGACATCCGCGACCTTGACATCCAGAAGATTGTGACCTATGTAAAGCCGAAGACCGCAATGGCAGCAAAATGGGCCGACGTCCCCAAAGACATAAAGGAAACCTTCGAAAAACTCGGCATTCCGGAGGCAGAGCGGGAAAGCCTTGCCGGTGTTGGTGCGCAGTATGACAGCGAGCTTGTCTACCACAACGTAAAGGACGAAGTGAGTGCGCAGGGTGTTGTGTACACCGATTTTGAGAGCGCGCTGCGGGGGCAGTACGGCGACATGGTACACGAGTATTTCATGCACCTGGTGCCTCCGTCCGACCACAAATTTGCTGCGCTGCATGGTGCCGTCTGGAGCGGCGGAAGCTTTGTTTACGTGCCCAAGGGCGTCAAGGTAAAGATTCCGCTGCAGTCCTATTTCCGCCTGAACGCTGCCGGTGCGGGGCAGTTCGAGCACACGCTCATCATCGTGGATGAAGGGGCCGACCTGCACTTCATCGAAGGCTGCTCTGCTCCTAAGTACAATGTGGCAAACCTGCATGCCGGCTGCGTGGAGCTGTACGTAAAGAAGGGCGCCCACCTGCGCTACAGTACGATTGAAAACTGGTCAAAGAACATGTACAATCTGAACACCAAGCGGGCGCTGGTCGAGGAAGACGCCACGATGGAATGGGTGAGCGGTTCTTTCGGCAGCCACATCTCCTATCTGTATCCGACTACGCTGCTCAAGGGCGACCGTTCCCGCTGTGAGTTCACGGGCATTACCTTTGCGGGGCAGGGACAGAACCTTGATACCGGTGCAAAGATGGTGCACATCGGTAAGCATACGTCCAGCGTCATCAATTCAAAGTCAATCAGCAAGTCCGGCGGAATTTCCACGTACCGCAGCGCAATCGTCGTGAACAGCGGTGCAAAGCATGCAAAGGCAAGCGTAGACTGCCAGAGCCTTATGCTGGATTCAGAGAGCCGTTCCGACACCGTCCCTGCCATGAACATCATGACTGATGACTGCGACGTGGGGCACGAGGCAAAAATCGGCCGCATTTCCAATAAGGCGGTCTTCTACCTGATGAGCCGCGGGCTCAGCGAGGAAGAGGCTCGCGCCATGATTGTGAGCGGTTTTGCGAACCCCGTAAGCAAGGAGCTGCCGCTGGAGTACGCGGTGGAAATGAACAACCTCATCCGCCTTGAGATGAAAGGAACGTTGTAATGAGTGCACAGATTACTGCTGATGTAAACCAGCCGCCCACGCTTACGTGGAATCATTTGAACATAAACCGTACGCACCTTGAAGCTTCTGTTGCCGCAGCTGCAGTGGCGGAGATTTCCGGTACAGGCGCTGCCGTTAGCCTGCGGCACTGTGCGCCCGGCGTCGCAGATACGCACCTGCCGCTTATAGAAGGCGGCCTGGGCAAGGATTTTGACGGCCAGTTTGATGCCGCTGTCCGGCAGCTGGGGGTACCGCTCTGTGAATTTTCGGTTGCAGCGGGTGCCGCCGCGGATACGCCGGTGCGTGTGTCCTTCAATGCGGCCGCCGGCAGTGCTTCGGTAGCAGATACGCTTATCCGTGCCGGGGCAGGCAGCAGCTCGACCTTTGTCTTTGATTTTTCTTCGCAGAAGGATGCTTCCGGCATGTTCGGCAGCCGTATCCTGCTGCAGGCAGAGGAAGGTGCGAGCGTCAATATCGTAACGGTAAATATGCTTGGCAGCGGTTTTGTCCATTTTGATTCTGTTGCCGCCGATGCTGCTACCGGTGCACGGTTCAGCCTTACCCAGCTGGAACTGGGTGCTTCGCAGGTCTTTTCCGGCAGCCGTGTGGGGCTGCGCGGCGACGGGTCCCGCTTTGACGGGCGGCTCGGCTACATGGTAAAGGAAGATCATTCCCTTGACGTGAATTATGTTGCCCTGCAGGAAGGACGTAGCACTGCCAGCACAATGACTGCGGACGGCGTGGTTGCAGACAGCGCAAAAAAAACGTGGCGCGGAACAATCGATTTCAGGAAGGGCTGCGCCGAATCCAGCGGCGACGAGCAGGAGAACGTTCTGCTGCTCAGTCCCGCGGTGGTGAACAAGACGCTGCCTGTTATCCTCTGCGACGAGGAATCGGTGGAAGGCCGCCACGGTGCTTCTGTCGGCAGGCTCAGCCAGGACATTCTGTTCTACATGCAGAGCCGCGGCATCAGCGAAAAGGATGCTGAGCGCCTGATGGTGCGGGCAAAAATTGCCGGTGTGTGCCGCTATATCCCTGATGAGAAGCTGGTTGCTTCCGTGCAGGAATTCCTTGAAGGAGCGTTATGATGGGCACGACGAATGAATACAGGAAGGACTTTCCGCTTTTTGACTCGCAGGAAAACAAGGGTATCCTTTATTTTGACAATGCTGCCACCACCCAGCGCCCGCGGCAGGTAATCGATGCGGTGCGCACATTCTACGAGACGGCAAATGCAAATCCGCTGCGCGGCCTGTACGCGCTGAGCGTCCGTGCCACCGACAGCTACGAGGCTGCGCGGCATACGGTTGCCCGCTTTCTGCATGCGGCCGAGGATGCGGAAATCATTTTTACCCGTAACACCACGGAGAGCCTGAATCTTGTGGCATACAGCTGGGCCATGGCGAATGTGCAGGAAGGTGACGAGATTGTGGTAAGCTGCATGGAGCACCACTCCAACCTGCTGCCGTGGCAGATGGTCTGCCGTGCAAAAGGCGCAAAGCTTGTGTTCCTTGAATGCGGCGACGACGCTGTTATTACCCGTGAGGAATACGAATCAAAAATCGGTGCACGCACGCGCCTTGTTGCCATCATGCAGGTGAGCAACGTTTTTGGCATTACGAACCCGGTGAAAGAAATTGCAGCCCATGCTCATGCTGTCGGCAACGGCGGAAAAGGTGCTGTTGTTGTTGTTGACGGCGCGCAGAGTACCCCCCATGTTAAGGTTGACGTGCAGGCGCTCGGTGCAGATTTCTTTGCATTCAGCGCGCACAAGCTCTGCGGTCCGATGGGCATCGGCGTGCTCTACGGCAGAAAATCCCTGCTGCAGGACATGCCGCCCTTCCTGAGCGGCGGCGAGATGATAGAGTACGTTACCCGTGAAAGCGCCACCTACGCGGAGCTGCCCCACAAGTTTGAGGCCGGCACGGTGAATGCTGCCGACGCGGTGGGCCTTGCAGCTGCCATCGACTACATTACGCAGGTGGGTTTGGACACCATTGAGCAGAATGATAACCGCCTTGCTTCGCTGGTCATCAGCGGATTGCGCCGGATTCCGCACCTGCACATCATCGGCAACGAAGATGCGGCCAGGCACTGCGGCATTATCACGTTTACGATTGACGGCGTGCACCCGCATGACATTGCTACTGTCCTTGATTCCGAGCACATTGCAATCCGTGCGGGGCACCATTGTGCCCAGCCGCTCATGCAGAAGCTTGGCGTGGGCAGCACGGCGCGTGCCAGCGTCTACTTCTACAACACAGAAGAAGAAGCCGAACGCTTTGTAGAAAAAGTGTCCCGTGTGCGCGGATGGATGGGGCTGGACTAAGGCTTTCAGCGGCGCGCAGGCAAAGGCTTCTGCCTCCGCCGTACGCTAGGAAAGCAGCTCTGTCCAGATTTTTCCGCTTACATGCGGATCTACGCCGCAGCGGGGAAAAATTTCCCGGACGGTCATGAATTCCGCGCCTTTTTCCAGCAGCACGGGAATTGCCGTCTTGAGTGCCTCTACGGTATGTTCGTTTCCTTCCATATCATGCAGCAGCACAATCTGCCCGTCCTTTGCATTTTCGATTAAACGCTGTGCACGCAGGTTGGCGGGAACTTCCGGAACCCAGTCTTCCACCCCCTGCCCGCAGATGAACGGCATATCTATTGTGCGGTACATCAGCTCATTTACGTCGATGTACGGCGGGCGGAAAAACATCGGCGGGGTTCCCGTGCAGGTTTCAATGAGCGCGTTGGTGCGCTCCACTTCCGCCCTGATTTCTTCCGCAGAAAGCTTTGTCATGAACGGGTGCGTCCATGAGTGACATTCTACACTGTGTCCTTCTGCAACCTGCCTGTCGATGGCGGCACGGGACGCTTCCGTAATATTCTGCCCGATAAGGAAAAACGATGCCCGGATGCCGTATTCCTTCAGCACGTCAAGTACGTGCATTGTAGTCGTTGTGTTCGGGCCGTCGTCAAATGTCAATGCCATGCGCATAATTTCCTCCTTTTTCAGCAGCCCTGAGCGGCCCGCTGCAGAAAATCGCCGAACTGCACCCCGGCACCGGCTGCCACATCCTGCTGCAGAACCGCGCCGTCCAGCATGCCCGCGTATTCCGGCGAAATGCCGGGCGAAAGCACTTTTTCTGTACGCAGCACCGCTATGTCACCGCTTTTGATGCAGTCCCCGCGGTGCATTGCCCGCAGGTAGTGCAGGGAACGGTTGGTGCGGCCGTAGTTTGCCTGCTCGCTGGGTGCCAGCCGTTTTACGCCGCTGCCGAGTGCAGCCGCCACTTTTTCCTTTCCGTATTCATCTGCCATCTGGCGGAAGATTTCTGCCTGAGCCGGGGTACAGAGGAAACTGCCGCCGCCCGCTTCCATAAGGGATGCCGGTGCCCCTGCTGCAAGTTCCCGCCCGTAGCGCCGGATGACGGCTTCTGCCTGGTGCACGGCGTGAACCATCTGCCCGAACTGTTCGCCTTCAAGTGCAACGGGGTCATCCAGCCCGTCCGTTGCCCGGCTGAGCGTGATATGCTTTTCTATCATCGTGCCGCCCATTGCTGCAGAAAGCACGGGAATGAGCACGGGGTCAAGACTGTGGTCGCTGATGCCTGCCGGAATGCCGAATACACGGTGCAGGGTGTCTACGCAGCGCACATTGTATTCTTCTTCCGGTGCAGGGTAGAAGGTGACGCAGTGGAGCAGGGTGAGTGCCGCAAGCTTTTTGCCGCCCGTTACCGTAATGTCCTGCGCAGTGCTGCCGCCCGTCAGTATGTCTGCGGCGCGCTCAATGTCGCCCAGGCGGGAGACCCCGCTGGAAAGTATAAGGGGAATGTTTCCGTAGTATGCTGCCGCTGCCTGCAGCAGGGGAATGTGGTTCACTTCCGGACTGGCGATTTTTATGGCATCCGGCTTGAGTGCGGCAAGTTCCCGCAGCGACTGCAGCCCGAACGGCGAACAGATAAAGAGCATGCCCTGCCGGTGTGCGTAGTCGAGTGTCTGTGCAAAAAATTCCGTGCCTTCTTCCAGCGCGCGGAAGCGGTCGTAGAGCCGTGTCCTGCCGCCGGGCAGCTCCACAAAGCCAGTATCGGGGTGCAGGATTTCGTCCGCATAGACCCACTGGAACTTTACGGCATCGGCACCAGCATCCCGCGCTGCATCTATGAGCGAAAAAGCCTTCTGGAGGGAAGCGCCGTGCGCGGTCCCAATCTCTGCAATGATTGTCATGCCGTCAGTGTAGCACCAAAAAAGCCCTTGTGCAACGGTACTGCACAAGAGTCGTCCTTACCCCCGCGGTATGCGGATGGTAAAGCAGGTGCCTTTGCCGGGCTGTGACTGTACGCTGATGTCCCAGCCGTGCGTGTCCACAATGGTCTTTACCACGGAAAGCCCTATGCCCATGCCGCCTTCCCGCCGGGAATTGGTGCCGCGGTAGAAAAGGTCGTAGATGTGTTCCAGATCTTTCGGCTCAATGCCGATGCCGGTGTCTTCTATGCTTACCGTCACCGCATCTGCGGAATCCCGTGCAACGATTCGTATCGTGTCGCCGTCTTTTGTATAGCGCAGTGCATTGGTAAAGATGTTTTCCATCGCGCGGTCAAACAGGTTCTTGTCCATTGCTACGGAGATGCCGGGATCTACCTGCACGGAAGTCTCTATTGTGCGCTTGTAGACTTCTGCCGTGGCGGTGGCGCTCCGTGCAAAGTTTTCAACGATGCTTGCAATGGGAGTGATTTCCAGCGTCTGCCGCCAGTCCGTGTTGTTCAGCTTGACGTAGTTGATAAGGTCGTTGATCATGGTTTCCAGCTGGTCAGCCTTTGCGTGGATGATTGCAAGCGATTTCTTTACGGAGTCCATGTCATCGACCACCCCGTCGCTGATGGCTTCCGCATAGCCTTTGATGAGCGACACCGGCGTGCGCAGGTCATGACTTATTCCCATGATGAATTTGGTGCGCCGCTCCAGGTCGTCCTTGAGCGAGACCCTCATTTTTTCAAGGCTTTCGGAGAGGGATGTTATTTCGTTCCTGCTTCTGGTGTAGTGCGTGCCGATTTTTGTGTCCAGCTCGCCGTTTGCGATTTTCTGCGTACTTTTTTCCAGCAGCGTGATGGATGTTGCTATGGTGTGTGACAGGTTGAGTATGACCGTGATGCAGAATGCCTCGAATATAAGGAGCGCGATGAATACCGGAAGGTACGCGTTGCTGAAGTGGTTTTTCTCGGCCGGGGGCACTTTTGAGCGGCTCACGACAAGGAATTTAATCCGCTCTGTGTTTTCTGCCTGCTTTGCTGCGGCGGCATCCGGCAGAGGGGCGGGGGTCTCCGGCGGCGGTGTGTTCCTGAATTTGCGGCGCAGGATGGGAGACTGCACCTGATAGTCGTAGGTGTCGCTTGTGGAACGGATGTAGTCAAAGAGTGCCACGGGCGAAATTTCCGTGCCGGCCTTTATGTCCGGGAATGATGAAATGAGTATGCGCGCATCGTGGTAAACGATTGTCTGGACGTTTATGGGAATTGCCTTCAGCTGCTCCTCCAGGTTGTTCCAGTCGTCCTCGCTCAGGTCTATGCCGTTCAGCGCCCGTATTTCCTTGTAGCCCTTGAGCAGGTAGCGCTGGGGCGAAGTAAAGTACTGGAAAACCGGGATTGCCGTAAGGCAGGCGAAAGGAATGAGCACCATGCCAAGCACCAGCAGGTTCAGCTGCGTCCGTATTTTCATTGCTTCCGCCTATTTCTGGAATTTGTAGCCCAGCCCGAACATGGTGGTGATATACTGCGGGCGGGAAGGGTCTTCTTCTATCTTTTTCCTGAGTCGCTGCACGTAGACGGCGACGGCGGTAAAGTCCCCGTACTGGTTTTTCCAGACATTGTTGTAGATTGTTTCCGGGCTGAGCGCTTCCCCTGCATGGCGCACAAGGTATTCAAGCACTTCATATTCCTTGGCGGAAAGCGGCACTTTTTCCAGCCCCCGCTTGAGCGTGCAGCTGTTGCAGAAGAGCGTGTAGGGGCCGAATCCCAGGGTTTCCTCCACGGAAGCCTCCGTTGCGGCCTGCCGGCTCAGCTTGGACTGCACCCGCGCCACAAGCACCTTGGGACTGAACGGTTTGGTGACGAATTCGTCTGCGCCGTAGCCCAGCCCCGCGATAATGTCTTCATCGGCATCCCGTGCGGACACAATGATGACGGGGATGGACGCTTTGTATTCCGCCCGGAATTTCTTGAGGAAGTCCAGCCCGCCCATGCCCGGAAGGTTCAGGTCGAGGAGCACAAGATCCGGGAGGTAGCCGCCTGCCAGCTTCTGCAGCGCAAGTTCTGCGGATTCGCAGGCCGTTGTGTCAAAGCCGGCGTTTTCCATGTACATGCAGATGAGCTGTGACATTTCCGGCACATCCTCTATAACAAGTATCTTGGTTCTCATAGTGTAAAGGGTACCCCGAATTGCGTAAAACCGCAATAAAAAGACTGTTATAAGTGCTGCGATAACAGAGTTTTATATTAAATAAGATTAAAATGCGCGCTGCGGTACTGCACCGCACATGCCGGCACACACTTTAAAAACGGAAGCTTGCCGGGCTTTTCTATACATACAGGGAAATGTCTTCCATCCGGTCCTGGATTTTGTCCAGCACCTGCACGATGGTGGGGTCAAACTGCGTTCCTGCCCGCTCCTTGATATACTGCAGCGCCTCTGTGCAGGGCATTTTTCCCTTGTAGGGGCGCTGTGAAGTAAGCGCGTCGTAGACATCCGCCACTGCCATGATGCGGGCGCAGAGCGGAATCTGACTGCCTTCAAGCCCCTTGGGGTAGCCCCTGCCGTCCCAGCATTCGTGGTGGTAAAGCGCCACATCATGCGCCATCTGATAATATTCCACGTCTTCAGTTTCTTTTAAAGTCCGTTCAATAAAATCTGCGCCCAGCAGGGTGTGCGTCGTCATGATGCCGAATTCTGCCGGGGTCAGCTTTCCCTGCTTCTCCAGAATTCCTTTGTCAATGTAGTTTTTGCCGATGTCGTGGAGCGGGGCGACCTGCCGCATTTTGTCAACGTATCGGCTGTTTATTTCGCCGGTGTATTTTCCTTCCTTCATCAGCTCGTCTGCAATAAGCTGCGTGTAGAACGCCGTCCTGCGCAGGTGCCCCTTGCATGACATGTCGTGGTTTTCCGCAAGTGCAGCAAAGCCCATCACCATGTTGTCCCTCAGCACCTCAAGCTTCTTTGTTTTCCGGGTCACTTCCGCCTCAAGATCCTTCTTGTAGTTCACGATGAGCGTAACGTCTTCCAGCCACAGCACGTAGCCGAACAGCGTCTCGTCGGTCATAATGCTGCGGAGCTTGGGCATGAAGACCCTGCCGTTCCGTTCCACTACCTCGGTGGCGGAGGAGGGGACTGCCACCGAGCCGTCCCGCATGCCGGAGTCCTTGAGCAGCCGCGAAAAGGTGCCGCGCAGCTCGTAGGGGAGCACCGACGAGATGTTCCTGAACATGGAGGCGCGGGAAAACTCCTGGAATGCCTTGCGGGCCGGCTCGTTTATGTTTGTGATTCTTCCGTGCTTGTTGATGACGATTGCCGGGGTTCCCGCCGTGTCAAAAAAGATGCTGCTTGCCATATTGTTTACGTCGCAGAAGCGGCGCACAAGCAGCAGATAGGCGAACAGCAGCGTAGAGACAGTGAACCCGGCCGGAACAACGGGCACGGTGTCTGTCTGCGCAATGTGAATGATGCTTTTTTCCATAAAAAAGCAGAACAGGGGAATGATGACCAGCAGGAACAGCGTCAGTACCGTCCCTGCGGGGCGACGGCTGCGGTGCCTGAGGAGCGTCACGACGGTTCCCACGGTAAAGTACACTGCATAGGCGCCGGCAAGCGCCATGAAAATCTTGTATGCCCAGCCGTTTACCCTGTGCAGGCTGGGGATATCCCGCGGCATGGTTATAGAAAAGTCCTGTATGAGCCATGCATGCCAGGGAAGCGCCTTGTGGTCAAAGGAAAATGCCAGCACCGAAAAGAAGCCTATCAGCCCCCACGTCAGCACGTGCACCACGATGGGGATGCGGAAGCCAAAGTAAGCGAGCGTCATCAGAATCTGCATACTGAGCAGAAAACTTCCCAGGTACTTGAGTTTTGTACCGTTCACTATCATCATGGTCTGGCATTTTGATTCCAGCACTTCCCAATAGCCTGCACACAGAATGAGCGACACCACGGTAGAAAAGAAGGCCAGTTTCTGCTCCTCGGAGCTTTTCAGCCGGGATATGAGCAGCAGGCTGCAGAATGACAGGATGAGCGACAGGTTGGTGATTATCCGTTCTATAGTAAAAAAAGACATTTTTTTTAAGAGTATCCTCAGATGGTACGAAACTCCACACAGCAGCGCCATTTGCAAACGGTGACGCCTTCTGCAAGTGGTTCGTTCCTTTTTTATCGGTATGTTCCCGGTATGGCACGACATTTTTTCTTAGTGCAGCTTTCTTTAAACTTTTCTAAAAATTTCTCTAAAAACGTCTGGAAAAACCGGAAAAATACTTGACGGCAAAAGCATTATCGTACATTATATAGAGATATGATAGAAGTAACGCGTTTGGACGGTAAAAAGTACTGGATAAACCCCCATCAGATAGAATCCATGGAGCAGACTCCTGATCTTACCCTTACGCTGCTTTCCGGCAAGAAGGTTGTGGTAAGGGAATCACCCGACGAGGTTATAGACAGAATTGTGGCGTACAGGCGGCGGATAGGAATAAATCAGGAATTATAGCTCAATATTTATCCTGATATTCCGACAATAAAACAAAGGGAGGACTTTTCTTCAAATGGATATAGCAACAATAATCGGCCTTATCGGCGGTTTCGCCGCGATTTTCCTCGGTGTCATCTCGTCCGGCAGCTCCGTCATGAACATCGTGGACGTCCCGTCAATCTTCGTTACGGTCGGCGGTTCCTACTTCTCACTGTTCATTGCCGCTCCTCTGAACCAGTGTCTTGCATTGTTCAAAATCATGGGACGCACGTTCAAGACGTTCGACTTTGGCGAAAAGAGCATTGTACAGAACATGGTTTCATTGAGCGAAAAGGCCCGCCGTGAAGGTATCCTTGCCCTTGAAGAAGGCCTTGACGACCTTGACGACGCATTCCTGAAGGAAGGCCTGCGCCTGATGGTTGACGGCAGCGACGGAGCTGTTATCCGGGCAATTCTTGAGAACGAGATGGCGCAGACTGAAGCGCGCCACATGCAGTATATAAACATCGTCAACTCCTGGGCAGGTTACGGTCCGGGTTTCGGTATGATGGGTACCGTTATCGGTCTTATCGGTATGTTGAAGAACCTGGAAGACAAGAGTTCTTTGGGTCCGAACATGGCTACCGCTTTGATTACGACGCTGTACGGTTCTTGGCTTGCTAACTGGCTGTTTGGTCCTATCGCGAACAAGCTTATGTATCAGAACGTAACGGAAATGAATGCAAAGGAAATGGTCATCGAAGGCATCCTTTCCATTCAGGGTGGTGACAACCCCCGCGTCCTTGCGCAGAAACTTCTGACCTACCTTGATCCGAAGTCTCGTAAGGCTGTCGAAGCTGATGTTCTTAAAGACTAATTAAAGAAGGGGCGTTCTGATGGCGAAGAAAGAAAAGAAGGAACCGCAAAAACCGTCAACCGCATGGCAGGGTACATACGGTGACATGATTACGCTCATGCTCTGCTTCTTCGTTGCTATGTATGATCCGACAGAGTCTGATGCAGTGCAGATGGCTGCCCTTTCTGCTTCCATTTCGAACAACAATACGGGCGGCGGTCTCTCATTGAGTAAAGGCCGCCTTTCCGATCTTGGAAACGTGGTGAGCTCCCTTTCTTCTATGGAAAAAGGAAAGTCTCTTGGTCCCACCATGAAGAAGGCGGTGAGCATTTTTGCTCCTGACGTGAAGTCCAACAAGATAACGATTACAAGCGATGAACGCGGGCTTGTCATTTCCCTTGCTTCGGATGCTTTCTTTGAAGAAGGCAGTGCCGAGCTGAACATTGACGAAACGCGCGAAACCCTGCTCAGGCTTTCCCAGTTCTTCAATGAGCCGGATATGAGGGGAAAGCGCTTCCGTGTGGAAGGGCATACCGATAATACGCCGGTGCCGGAAGGCGGGGAGTTCCGGAGCAACTGGGAACTTTCTGCTACCCGTGCGGCAAATGTCCTGCACTATCTGGCAGACTATGGTTCCGACGAGAACCAGTTTTCCATTGCAGGCTATGCGGACACCCGCCCGAAGTTCGGCAATGAGACTGCCGAGGGCAGGGCGTATAACCGCCGCGTGGACATCATCATCCTTGATGTGGGGCATTTCTGATGCCTGAAAATATTTTTGGTTGTGCTACAGTTGAGGAATAAATTGCCGATATTGTAATAAAGATGAGTTTATAATAAAATTTGGGAGGATATATATGGCAGATGACAATGCAGACGATTTGGGTGCAGGCGACCTCGGAGGAGATGGCGCACCGGCAAAGAAGGGCGGCGGTCTCAAGGGTGCTTTCCCGGCTTTATTGAAATGGATTCTGATTGGTCTTGCAGCCGTTATCTTCATTATTACGGTTGTTTTTGTTGCAGTTAAGATAATGACGGGCAACGGCCAGCAGCAGACCGCTATCCCCATTGGCGAGGAATATACGCAGCAGCGTGAGGACTATGACTGGTATACGTCACTTGATCAGGTGCGTACCCAGACAAGCGATGCCATTCCGGCGAGCGTTGTCGTGCAGGTTGCTCTGGGATACAAGAAGGAAGATAAGGCTGCCGCTACGGAAATTACGTCACGGCGCATCGAGATAATCGACTTCCTTCGCCGCTATTTCTCCACAAAGACTCAGGAGGAACTGCGCCCGGAGAACGAAGAAGTGCTGAAGCAGCAGATTCGCGACCAGATAAACGACGATATTTTGAGTAATTCAAGGATACGGGCTGTTATGTTTACTGCCAAAGACATTGTTGCGCAGTAAAATTTGAATAGGTGGGCTAAGACATGAATGAAGTTCTGTCACAAGATGAAATAGATCAGCTTCTCCAGGCAATAAGCACAGGCGAAAGCGAATCTGACGATTTTAAGCCGGTCAGCGACACGCGCCGTATTAAAATCTATGATTTCCGCCGCCCGGATAAATTCTCAAAGGAACAGATACGCACTGTTTCCAACATGCATGAGACTTTTGCCCGTCTTACCACAACAAGTCTTTCTGCCCAGCTGCGTACTCTGGTGCATGTGCATGTCGCTTCCGTTGATCAGCTGACGTATGAGGAATTCATCCGCTCCATACCGACGCCGACGACACTTGCCGTCATCAATATGGATCCTCTCAAGGGCAATGCTGTTCTTGAGATTGCACCGGAGATTACCTTTATAATGATTGACCGCCTCTTTGGCGGTTCCGGCGATACGGGCGGCAAGGTTAACCGTGACCTGACTGATATCGAACAGTCGGTTATGGAAGGCATTATCGTCCGTATTCTTGCCAACATGCGCGAGGCCTGGACGCAGGTTATTGACCTTCGCCCGCGTCTGCAGCAGATAGAGACGAATCCTCAGTTTGCGCAGATTGTTCCGCCGAGCGAAATGGTCATTCTTGTTACGCTTGAGATAAAAATCGGTGAGGAAGCAGGTATGATGAATATCTGTATTCCTTACATTACAATAGAACCGATTGTTTCCAAGCTGTCATCGCAGTTCTGGTTCAGCTCCGTGCGGCGCAGTTCCACAACCCAGTATCTGGGCACGCTTAAAGAAAAGCTGTCCGATGTGGAAATGGAACTTATCGCTGAAATCGGTTCCCTGAACGTCCCGATCCGGGATGTCTTGAACCTTCATGCAGGGGATGTGATCCGTCTGGCGAATACCAAGATTACAGACCCGCTAACGCTTGCCGTCGGCAGCAGGAAGAAGTTCTTCTGCCAGCCGGGTGTAATCGGCAAGAAGCTTGCAGTGCAGGTAATCGGCAAATTAGAAGATGAAGAGAATGAAGAGTTTGAAGAGTTAACAACCGCTGAAGGAGAAGAAACCGTATGAGTGAAGGATCTATATCACAGGAAGAAATTGACGCATTGCTGTCAGGGGTCGATACCGGCGGCTTAAGCGCTGACGGCTCATCAAAGGCTGCTCCCCAGGTTGGCATTGATATTCCGACTTTGACGAAGTTTGCAGGAGACCTCAAGGACAAGCTTTCTGCAAACCTCAATACAATGACCGGTGTTGAAGTTCAGACCGATGCACCGACAGTGGAGGAGAGCGGAAGGGATCAGCTCCTTGCAAAGATCCCAGAGACGGTCGTTGCCGTCATGGATGATTTCTCCGCCGGACTGACGGGTGATCATCTGTTCCTGCTGTCACCGGAATTTGCACAGAAGCTTGTTGGTCTTATCAACAAAGAGGAGAATGCCGCACTTGATGACATGGCACTGTCTGTTATCTCTGAAGTGGTTTCCAACCATTCCGGCGCAGAAATCACTGTGCTGAGTGCCGGCGGCAAACTTCCCGGTCTTGCGACCAATCCTCCTGAAGCAGTGAACCAGCCTAAGGCTATGGTTCGCATGCCGCAGGACAAATTTGCAGTGTTCACATATCCTGTTACCATTGACGGGACTACATATACTATGTGGGAAGCTGTGAGCAGTCTCGTAGCAGACGGCATGGCTAAGGCTCTGGGCGGGGGAATCACTCCTCCGCAGGCTGCACCGATGCAGCAGGCAGCACCGACGATGGCAGCACCTGCCATGTCCATGCCGCAGGGAATGCCTATGCAGGCTATGATGCAGCCACAGATGATGGGAGTAAGTATGAACGGTATGCAGCAAATGTCTACGCCGCCGAATGTGCAGGCTCTGCAGTTCCCGAATTTGCAGCCTGTTTCTGGAAGTGCGGAGCAGGGCAATATCGGTCTCATCATGGATGTCTATATGGAGATGACCGTAGAACTCGGTCGCACAAAGAAAACCATAAAAGACATCCTTGGTATGGGCGAAGGAACCATTATCGAGCTTGATAAGCTTGCCGGTGAACCGGTAGATATATTAGTAAACCATAAGCCTATAGCGAAGGGCGAGGTTGTCGTCATTGACGAAAACTTCGGCGTGCGCGTGACGGAAATTCTTCCGGCAATCGAGCATGTTACCAGTCAAATGTAGGCTGCATAGATAAACCTGCGGGATTTATTGTTCCGCAGGTTTTGTTGCATTTTATCTTCCTGCCGCAGGGGATAGCGGCGAAGATAAAAGTATGGGTGGGGGAACACTACGATTAACTCAAAAAAGAAAATGACGGCGCTCTGTGCCGCTCTTGTAATTTTCACGACTCAGAATTTGTGTGCCCAGGACACGGGAACGGCTCCTGAAGTGCAGTCTGCACCGGTACAGGCTTCTGGGGAATCAGCTTTGACAGATAATGATGATGCCACTCCGTTTGGGCTTGGATGGGAAGAACCCGCTGATGCCGGTACTACGTCCAGCAGTTCCACGCTCTGGCTCTTTATACGCATGTTCCTGATGCTTGCCATTGTCCTGGGGATAATATGGCTTGTGTTCCGTCTGCTTAAGTCCGGCATGATGCCGGGGCAGGAAAATGATCCTTTCCTCCGCAGGGTTGCTACGCTTCCGCTTAGTCCCGGTAAAGCCGTGCATGTGGTGACGCTGGTGGACAAAGCCTACCTGATTGGTGTTTCGGAGAATTCCGTGAACCTGATTGCGGAAGTGAATGACAAGGAACTTGTTGAGGCGCTGAACCTCCATGCCGAACGGCAGGGCAGTGTTCCCCGCCCCAAGAATTTTTCGGAAGTGCTGGATCTGTTTACCGCGCACCGCACCCGGACGGCGGCTGGAATGCCGCTCCAGCGTACCGGCAGCGTGTTTGACGGTGGTTCTGCCGCACAGGTTCTTGAATCAATTAAAAATCAGGGCAGCCGCCGGGACGGGGAGTGAGCCATGAAGAAACGTTTTGCAAAGCTTTTTTTTGCCGCCGCACTGGCCGCCGTGCTCTGTGTGCTCCCTGCAGCTTCGCAGGCAAGTTTTCCTGCGGGTTCTTCGCGGGGAACAACCGAAATGTCCGAGACGGTGAACGGCGTGGATTTCCCGAATATTACGTTCAGTGCAACCAGTCCGAAGGACGGCAAGCAGGTTGCCTTCAGTGTGGAGCTGCTGCTGCTGCTTTCCCTGCTGACGCTTGCACCCAGCCTTATTCTGCTGGTTACGTGCTACCTCCGCTTTTCCATCGTGCTTGACTTCATCAAGCGTGCGCTGTCGCTGCAGCAGGTACCGCCCACTGCGGTTCTTAACGGTATTGCCCTGTTCATGACTTTGTTCTGCATGTGGCCTACGTTTACCAAAATTTATAATGACTCGTTCAGGCCGCTCTACAACAATGAGCTGACCCTGACGGAAGCCTATGACCGGGCGGAAGCTCCGATCCGTACTTTTATGTACCGCCAGATGGATTCCAAGGACAGCGAAGCTTACATTGCCCGCTTTATGAGCATGGCAAAGCTTCCGCGCCCGCAGAACCACGGCGATGTGCCCACGTACGTGCTGGTGCCCGCATACATCCTGCACGAACTGACGGTGGCGTTCAAGATAGGCGTGCTCCTGTACATACCCTTTATCGTCATAGACATGGTGGTTGCCAGCATCCTCATGAGTATGGGCATGATGATGCTTCCGCCGGTGCAGATTTCCATGCCGTTCAAGCTGATGCTTTTTGTCCTGGTGGACGGCTGGGGGCTGCTGACGACGCAGCTGTTTAACAGCGTCATACAGTGAGAGGAGGTTTAGCCAATGTTGTCCCTGAATGAAATCATGCAGCTGATGCAGGGCGGGATCCTGCAGGTGCTCAAGCTCTGTGCCCCCGTTCTTGGCGGCGCACTCATCATCGGTCTTGTCGTTGCCATTTTCCAGGCAACAACATCGATTCAGGAGTCTACGCTGACCTTCCTGCCTAAGCTGCTTGCCATCCTTGTGGTGCTTGCCCTGCTGGGCGGATGGATGTTTACGTCCATGCGGCAGTACACCATCGAGCTGTACCAGAAGATTCCTTCCATGGCAAGGTAAGGCGTCCTATGCTGGAAGAGATTGTACGGAACGCGCCGGTTTTTCTGCTTGTTGCCGCGCGGAGCTTTGCCTGCATCATGTCTCTGCCTCTCTTTTCCTCCCGGACCGTTCCGCGCAAGGCAAAAGTCGCCCTTGCCGGATACATTGCATATTTTGTGTTCCCCCAGCTGTCGCTGGAAAGCGGCACCTACGCTGCATACCGTTCATTTGTGTCTTCGAGCGGCTCCTTTTCAGCCGACTACATCTTTCTTGTCATCGGGGAAGCCCTGATCGGACTTATCATCGGTTTTACCGTAACGCTGCTCTTTGCGGCCTTCAGTACCGCCGGTCAGTTTTTTGCCTTCCAGATGGGCTTTTCTGCCAGCGAAGTCTATGATTCCATGAGCGAGGTAGAAAACCCGCTTATGGGCGAATACCTGAATTTCATCGCCATGCTGCTGTTTCTGCGTGCCGGCGGCTTTCTGGAACTGTTCACGGACGGGCTGCTTGCCAGCTACCGTTCGCTCAATGTCTTTTCGATTATCGGGCACCGTGACTCGCTCCTTTCCTTTATGCTTTCCGGGCTGACCGGCCTGTTCCAGAACGCGCTCGTCATTGCCCTGCCGCTGATGGGCACACTTTTCCTTATAAACGTCTGCATGGGTATCCTTGCCAAGGCGGCGCCTCAGATGAACCTGCTGGCGGAAGGTTTCCCCATACTTATCCTGACAAGCTTCCTGCTGCTCTTCCTGCTGCTGCCCCAGCTGGGAGAATTCTTCCTTGGCAGTTTTGCACGCGGCCTGCGCGGGCTGGAGCAGCTTTTTGTCCGCCTGGGAGGAAGCATCGGATGAGTGCAATTGACCTGCAGTGGTTTTCTGCCGAGGAAGAAGGCAAGACCGAGGAACCGTCAGAATACAAACTCCGTAAGGCCCGCAACGAAGAAGGCCGGGTTCCGAAAAGCCAGGAGCTGAACAGCAACATCATCTTTTTCTTCCTGACAATTATGCTTATCGTCCTTGCCCCGTGGATGGAGCGGAAGTTTGAGGAAATCCTCACGTATTTTTTCATGAATGTAACCGAGCCGCGCGTGGACAGCGGCAAGTTTCCCCTGGCCGCGCTGCGCTATTTCCTGATGCTTGTCCTGCCGTTCTGCGTGGCGGGGGCTGTTGCAGGCGTGGTGGGCAATCTTGTGCAGAACAACGGTTTTATCTTTGCCACCAAGCTGATTATCCCCAAGTTTGACCATATCGTGCCGCATTTCGGCAAGTACTTTAAGCGTACGCTGTTTTCCTTCGAAGGGGCGTTCAATGTGGTCAAGTCGCTGCTGAAGGTTGTGGTGCTTGCCTTTATCGGCTACCTCCTTATCAGCTCCAGCCTGGAGACGCTGCTGGCCCTGCTGGATACCGGCGGCCCGCGCCTTGCGATGCGCCAGATCGGTTCCATGGCGGGAAGAATCCTGATTCTGGCCTCTGTTTTCCTTGTTGCTGTGGGCATTGCAGACTACTTTGTGCAGCGCCGTCAGTTCAAGGAAAACATGAAGATGACGAAGCAGGAGGTTAAAGAGGAATTTAAGGAACTTGAGGGCGATCCCGATGTCAAAAGCCGCCTGGAAAGTGCTCAGCGCGAGATGCTGCAGCAGAATATGCCCCGCGCGGTGCGGGAAGCGGATGTTGTCATCACGAACCCGACGCACTTTGCCGTTGCGCTCCAGTGGAAGCAGGAACGGAACGATGCCCCTCAGGTGACGGCGAAGGGCGAGGATCTGACCGCCCAGAACATGAAGCGTATTGCCCGGGAGGCAGACGTTCCGATTGTGGAAAACCGTCCGCTTGCCCGTGGTCTCTATACAGACACGCAAGTTGGTGATATAATACCTACGGCATATATTCGTGCGATTGCGACGGTCTATGCCCAGATAGGATATATGGATAAAAAGAGAAAAAAGGTGTAGAATATATAGGAATATATATTCTCTATGGGTGGGGAAACAATGCCAGAAAGGCGGAACAATTTTTTTACTGATTTACTCAATGCTGTCCAGCAGAATGCCATTGCCGTCGCAGTGGTTATTACTGTCCTTATGATGTTTATACCAGTCCCGAAAGGACTGATAGATGTTTCGATGGTGCTGAACCTTGCCGTCTCCCTGACGGTGCTGCTGACCGTCATTTACACCAAGCGGGCGGCGGAGTTTACGTCCTTTCCCCGGCTTATCCTGCTTGTTACGCTTTTTGGTCTTGCCATCAACATCACTTCTACGCGCCTTATCCTGACGAATCCCGTGACCGGCAGCGGCGCCCGCGTAAATATGAGCGGCCAGAGCGAGATGGTGCAGGCGTTTGCCAATATTGCCACCGGTAACAGCGTCATTGTCGGCTTCATCATATTCATCATCCTCATCGTCGTGCAGGTTGTCGTGGTCACCAAGGGTGCCACCCGCGTTTCCGAGGTTACTGCCCGTTTCACCCTGGACAGCATGAACAACAAGATGTTCGACGTCCAGAACGAGCTGAATTCCGGTGCCATCACCGAGGAACAGGCCGCGCAGAAAAAGGCCCGCATCAGGCAGGAGGTTGATTTTTACTCCGCAATGGACGGTGCCTCAAAATTCGTAAGCGGCAATGTAAAGGCCGGCATTTTCATTACGGCGCTCAACCTGATTGCTGGCATGATAACGGGCATGATGATGGGCGGCATGGATTTTACCAGCGCCCTTAACAGCTATGCCAAGCTGACCATCGGTGACGGACTTATGTCGCAGCTGCCGTCGCTCATGCTTTCCTTTGCAACCGGCATCCTGGTTACCGGCGGCAGCACCGACGAGGTTGTTGCCGAGCAGCTCAAAAAGAACTTTTCCGTCAGCCCGGTTGTGTACATCATCGTGGGCGTGGCGCTCATCGCGATGGGCCTTGCATTCCACAACGGCTCTTCCGTCGTGCTGGTTCCCGTGGGGGCGCTCTTTGTCTATTTCGGTATCCGTATGTCCGGTCTGGAAAAAAAGCAGGAGCTCAAACGGCAGGCAGAAGCTGCCTCCGCCCCCGCAAAGGCCCGGCAGCCGGGCAGCGCCGCGGACGAAGTTGCCGCTGTTGCAACGCTGCCGCCGCTTTCCCTCGATCTGGGCTATACGCTGGTGCCGCTGGTTGACCGCGAAAAAGGTGCCGAGCTGCTGGAGCGCGTTACCAGAATCAGGCGTGAAGAGGCGCTTGACCTTGGCCTTGTGGTGCCGCCCATCCGCATCCGTGACAGCATGTCTGTTGACCCTGACGAATATACCTTCAAGATCCGAGGCATCGAAGTGGGACGGGCAAAGCTTAAGCTGGGCTACTATATGTGCCTGAACACGGGCAATGTTCCCAAGGGGCGCGAACTTGCGGGCGAACGGACGAAAGACCCCGCGTTCGGAATGGAAGCCGTCTGGATACCGGAAGAAAAGCGCGTAGAGGCAGAGAAAGCCGGCTATGCGGTCATCGATCCTCCCACTATCATTGCCACTCACCTTACAGAAATCATCAAGCGCCATGCAGCGGAAATCCTTACGAGACAGGAAGTTAGCGCGCTTGTCAATAAAATCAAGGAAACAAATCCCGTCGTTGTGGATGAAGTGCTTTCCGGCGAACACAAATTCAGCTATGGTGAGATTGAAGCGGTACTCAAGAACCTGCTGGAGGAGCAGGTGAGCATCCGCAACATGGTTACCATTCTGGAAACGCTGGCGAATTTTGCGCCGCTTACCAAAGACCCCGTCCTGCTTACCGAAAAAGTGCGGCAGGCGCTTGGTGCGCAGATTTGCCTGCAGTATGCCGACGACGAAAAGATCCTGCACGTGCTGCGGCTTTCCCAGTCACTGTCGGAAAAAATGCTGGAACACAAGGCAGAGCAGCCGGGGCAGAAGCCCTTTGTTGCATTCGACCCCGTGGACGGAAGAAAGTATATCGAGCAGATGAGCGCTTCCATTGCTGCCGTCCGCGACAGAAACTACCTGCCCATTGTGCTCTGTGCCGACGAAGTCCGCCAGCTGGTGAAGTCTTCCACCGAGCGTGAGCTGCCCGGCCTGGTCGTCATTTCAATCGGTGAAGTCATGGCTGCCGGTCCTGAAATCAAGATTGAAACATTAGGAGACATCGATGTACAGTGACGCCCGTTCCACACCGCCGGTTCCCCAGCTGGAAATTGAAGGAACTTCTCTTGATGACTGCAGAAAAAAGCTGTATGCCCTGTACGGCACAGACTATACTATCTCTAATTACAAGACGGTCCCCAAGACGTCGTTCTTTGGCCTGCGGCAGAAACTCGTTGTGCAGGCAACATATTTTCTGCGGGGGCAGGGAGCCGGCGTCGGCGTCGGCGCTCCGCTTTCCCGGATGAACCCCTACCCGCAGATGGGCGGCCCTGCTGCACAGATGCCGCTTGCTAAGGGCATGGGCGTGCCGGGCGGCCTGAGCACCGCTGATGCCGCTCCGCTTAATTCCATCCCGGCCGGGGGCGGGCAGAATGATTTCCTGCGGAGCCGCGATGAGCTGCTGGAAAAACGTGCAAGTTCCAGCATCGCAAGCATTCTGGAAGTTTCCAAGATGTCCAAGCAGATTGCGGAGATGAGCCGGAAAATTGATTCCCTTTCCCGCGAAAGCGCCTCCAAGGAAGAGCATCCTTCAATCGTAAAAATTGATGAAATCTTAAAACAGAACGAATTCAATCAGTATTATATCGACAAGATGAATGAGCGTATCCGCGCGGAATTCAGCCTTGACAGTCTGGATGATTTTGATACGGTGCAGCGGACGGTCGTGGACTGGATCGGCGGTGACATTCATATTGCCCCGCATTTTGAGCCGAAATCCCCGCAGGTTATCGTTGTTGTCGGTCCGACCGGCGTGGGAAAGACTTCCACCATTGCAAAGATGGCGGCCGAGATAAAAATTTCTGCAAAGAAGGCGCACCGGCCTGCTCCGGTCATTCACATGATTGTTGCCGACACCATGCGTGTTGCCGCAAAGGAGCAGCTGGAGCACTACGGCGAAGCGCTGGAAGTATCCGTGGAAAAGGCCGACACGCAGGAAGACCTGAAAAAGCTTTTCAACGGCTACAATACGTCTAAGGTTGACTTTATCTTCATAGACACGGGCGGCTACAGCCCGAATGACTTTGAAAATATTGCAAAGATGCAGGAAATGCTGGAAATCCCCGGCATGAAGCCGGAAACCTATCTTGCTATTGCTGCGAGTACCAAGGCGCGCGACCTGGAGAAAATTATCCGCAACTACGAGCCGTTTGACTTCAGAAGCATCATCATCACAAAGTGCGACGAGACTTCCACCTATGGCAATGTCCTGAGCGTGCTCTATGCGAAGAACAAGAAGATTGCCATGCTGACGACGGGGCAGGCTGTCCTGCACCATCTGGAGCGTGCGGCACCCCTCTATTTCCTGCGGAGACTGGACGGTTTTGTAAAGGATGAGGAACATATAAAACAGAATTTTGGTTCTGATGATGAATCTAAAAGTGATATTGACTGAGGGATGATATAATGGAAGAACAGTTGAGCGAACTTCGTGCTTTTATGGAAAAGAATTCAGATGAACACCGGACAAGAATTATTGCAATCAGCAGCGGTAAGGGCGGTGTCGGCAAGACGAACATAGCCGTAAACATGGCCATCGCCTATGCACAGCTGGGCAAGCGTGTCATCCTGATAGACGGCGACATGGGTATGGCGAACGTCAACGTGCTGCTCAATATCGTGCCTCAGTACAACCTTATGCAGGTCATCAACCGGCAGAAGAAGATGAGCGAAATCATCCTTGATACGGAGTTCGGCATAAAATTCATTGCCGGTGCAAACGGTTTTTCCAAACTGGCAAACCTTACCTCAGATGAACTTGAAGCCTTTGCAAAGGAATTTGCTTCCCTGGGGAATGCAGATATCATCATCATCGATACCGGTGCAGGTATTGCTGAAAACGTCCTTAAGTTTGTGGCGGCAGCGGATGAAGTATACATTGTGACGACCCCGGAACCGACGGCCATCACGGATGCATACGGTATCATCAAGATTATCACCACGGAGCTGATGGACAGGGAGCTGCACCTGAAGCTGCTGGTGAACAGGGTGCATTCTGCGGACGAGGGAAAGCGCATTTCCGAGCGCATTATAACGATTGTCGGTCAGTTCCTGAACTACAAGGTTGATTATATCGGTTTTATCTACGACGATCCTGTGGTTCAGGCATCGGTTATCCGCCAGAAGCCCTTTATGGTGGTGAACCCGACGTCAAAACCCTCCGTCTGCCTGAAGCATATCGTCGGGCGCATGGAAAAGACTGAGTCTTCCAACGTGGGCGTTTCTACGTTCCTCCAGAAATTCGTCGGAGGGAAAAAAAGACGGTGAAACGCAATGTTGAACTTGACCTTAAGAGCTTTTTGCCGTACCATAGTATAATAGTTATGAATGCGGAGGATTGGGCATGCTGAACACTAAAAATATTGCAGTGATGGCGGGATTGGGCTTTGTCTTATCCTTCCTGATAAGCATTCTTTTTGCCCATACACCATTCCTCTGGGCTTTGTTCCGCGGTCTTGTGTTTGCCATTGCATTCGGGGTGCTTGCCATCATCATCGATTTCATGTATGAGAAATTCCTTAACGACGGGGAACCGGCAGATTTCAGTCCCGATACATCGCGGGCAGCCGGAAAACCGGGCGCCCGTGTTGACATTACCATTGGTGAGGCTGACCTGACGGAAGACGGACTGGGGCTCCGTTTTGCGGTTAACAATAACAAGCATCTCCTTTCCGAAAAGGATACGCGCAGCGTCGCAGAAAATGCTGTCCGCATCAACAGCATTTCGCCGGCTTCATCCCCGGCAGCATCGTCCGGCGGCAGTGCCGCGCCTCATGCTGCTGCACCAGCAGCCGCTGCTCCGGAAGCACCGAAAGCTGCCCCTGCCGCTGCAGAGTTCAAACCCATGACGCTGGGCAAACCCCTGACAGAGGCCCCTGCCGCCGCGGCTTCGTCCCCGGCAGCATCGTCCGGCGGAAGTACCGCGCCTCACGCTGCCGCACCGGCGGCTGCCGCTGCCCCGGAAGCTCCGAAGAGTGCAGCGCCTGCGCAGAAGAGCGAGCTTGATGCGCTTCCCGACCTTGGGGTGTTTGATGACGGCGGCGGAAGTTCTTCTGCCGGCGGAGAAGTTATAGAAGATACTGAATTTGCGGAGACTGGCGGAGGGGACATATCTCCCCGCATTTCTCCTTTGACAGACCCTGACAAGGCGACTCAGCATGATACGGCGACCTTGGCAAAGGCAATTCAGACTGTTCTGAAAAGGGATGAATAAATAGATTCTGGAAAAGGTGTGGGAGAATGGGAAATTCGTTCTTAGATGAAAAGACGGAAGACGAACTTTGGCATGAATTCAAAAAGACGAAGATGCCGGCTATCCGCGATAAATTTATCCGGCAGTATATGCCGCTTGTGAAGTACGTCGCGGGCAAGGTTTCGACCGGTATGCCGGAAAGCGTTGAATTCGATGACCTTGTAGGCTTCGGGCAGTTCGGTCTTCTGGATGCCATCAATAAGTATGACCCGGACAAGAATGTAAAGTTCAAGACCTACGCGGTGACCCGTATCCGCGGTGCCATATTCGATGAGCTTCGCGAGCTTGACTGGGTGCCCCGTTCTGTGCGCCAGAAATCCCGCGAAATTGAAGATACCATCGTAGACCTTGAAGCAAGGCTTGGCCGCACGGCAAGCGATGCGGAAATCGCCAAGGCGATGGGCATGACAGAGAGCGAATACGAAACCACGGTCATGAAAATCAGCGGAACCAGCATTCTTTCGCTCAATGATGTCTGGTATTCCGGCGATGACAGCGATCACATGTCCATCGGTGACAACATTGAGGCTCCTGCGAGCCTGAATCCTGATGTCATCGTGGAGCGTGAGGAAATCCGCAAGGTGATTATCCAGGCGATAAACGAACTTCCCCGCAACGAGAAGATGGTGATAGTGCTCTATTACCATGAGGATCTGACGTTCAAGGAAATTGGTCAGGTGCTCAATGTAAGCGAGAGCCGCATCAGCCAGCTGCATTCGAAGGCAAACGTCCGCCTGCGTGCAAAGCTCACCAGCTTCAGAAAAGGCATATTCTGACAGACGGACGACAAGGAGGAGCAATTGGTCAATCTTGAGATTATCCGCGGCGAGATGGAGAAGAAGCTTACCGTTGACAAGGCAATCCATTCTGTCATTGTGCAGGCTGATACAATCGAAGACTGCCTTGACGATGCATCCGTTCAGCTGGACGCAAAAATTGCAGATCTGGAATACGAGGTCGAGGAGCGCGGTTTCCAGGGAGTCATGGGGCTTGCAAAGAAACCCTGGAAGCTCCGTATTTATGAGAATCCCCGCCTGGTCAAGCAGAAGCTGGAAAAGCAGCAGCAGGAAATCCTTGCGAATGCCCAGATTGCCCAGGAAGTCAAGATTGTCGATGCAGACGGCCGCTTCTTCATCCATTATTTCGACAGCGATATCTGGCTCAAGATTGTCCTGCCTATTGGCAAAGGCAAACCTGTTTCCCAGGGAGAAGTGCTCTCTGCCGCCAAGCGCAGCAATACACTGGAGCTTGATGAGGACCTCATCAAAAAGGCGTGCAAGGAAGGCACTGCCAATGATTATGCAATAGTGGGCCGGTACCGCCGTGTAGCAGGTGCCGATGCAACCTTTGCCGTTGATATTTCCAAAGATGAGATGCAGGCTACCATCATGGTTACCCCGCCCGGTGAAGGCGGTTCCGAGGTTTCCGAAGCTGCTATCCGCAAGGCACTGCAGACGCAGGGCGTTGTTGCCGGCGTGTCGTCGGAGAAAATCCAGGAATTCATCGATACTCCCGTATACAACACGCCGTATGTCGTTGCAGAGGCAATTAAGCCCGTTGACGGGCGCGATGCCTACGTGGCGTATGATTTTGAAACTGACAGTACCAAGCTCCGCCTGAAGGAAACGCAGAACGGTCAGGTCAACTTCAAGGAACTGAACCTTATCCAGAACGTTGTGGCCGGACAGCGGCTTGCACAGAAGCAGCTTGCAGAACGCGGCAAAGGCGGCAAGACTGTTACCGGGCGTTACCTTGAAGCAAAGAACGGCAAGGATATCCAGGTGCAGCTGGGTGCAAACGTCAAGTTCGATACGGACGGCCGCACCATCATTGCCGAAAAGAACGGTCAGGTTATGCTTGTCAGCAACAAGGTCACCGTCGAGGAAATCTACGAAGTTCCTGGCGTCAACATCAAGACCGGCAACATCACCTTTATGGGTACCGTCATCGTCAAGGGCAACGTGGAAGACGGCTACGACATCAAGGCTGACGGCAACGTGGAAATTTACGGTACAGTCGGAAACTGCAAGATTGAAGCCGAGGGCGACATCATCATATCTCAGGGCGTCATGGGTCGTGACGAGGGCGTCATAAAGACTGCCAAGTCCGTGTGGGCGCGCTTTATCCAGAACACGACGGTCGAGGCGGGTGAGTATGTGGTTGTCAATGACAACATCATGAATGCAAATGTCACCGCCATGAAGAAAATCCTGCTGAAAGGCAAGCGCGCCCAGATTATCGGCGGCCACCTCTTTGCCACCGAGGAAATCTCTGCAAAGAACATCGGTTCTCCTGCCGGCGGTACGGAAACTATCCTTGAAGTCGGTTATGATCCCAAGGCAAAGCAGCGTCTTGTTGAGCTGCAGGAAATGCAGTCCGGCCTTGCGAAGGAACTTGATGAGATTGATCTGAACATCTCAACGCTTGAGAACCAGAAGGAAATCCGCCGCTCCATCCCGAAAGAGAAGGAAGAGGCGCTCATGAAGTTCAAGGAACAGAAGGCGGATATCGTTGAACGCAGCAACCAGATGACCGAGGAAATCTCGCAGATACAGCAGCACCTGCACGAGCTGCGGATTGTCGGCCGCGTGAATGCGAGCGGCTCCGTCTATGCCGGAACAAAGATTTTTGTGCGCGACGAAAAAGACGAAGTCAAGAACGACTGCAAGGCTGTTTCCTTCTACTTTGAAAACGGTTTTGTGCGCCGCGGCAAGTATGACCAGTCTCAGGTTACGAGCGACGTAGGAGCTCCGGATGGCTATTCAACCAATTGATTTGTCTGTTGTCTATTCCCAGATGGACAACGTGGCAAAATTCAATGCCTCTCAAAACCAGCTTGTGCAGTCTGCGAACCAGCAGGGACGCGACCGCACTGCCGAGCAGAATCTGGAACGTTCAAAGACGGTGCAGGAGGCTGCCAAGCAGGAAGTCAGTTCTACTACCATCAAGAACGATTTGCAGGAAGGCGGGGCTGGTTCCGGGCCGCAGGGAAGCGGCGGCAGAAAAAAGCGCCGCGCTGGTGCGGAAGAAGAAGATGCTGCGCCGCCGCAGGAATTCACCGATCCCTGCCTGGGTAACCGGATAGATATCATCGGCTGAACGACCGGGCGCGGGGGAACTCTTCCATGGCTCTTACATTCATCGTTATACTGTACATTGTCAATATCATCCTGTGGATTGTGCTGTTCTCGCGCCTGAAAAAGATGTTTTCCGTGGAGAACATCGTGCGTCAGGCCGATGAAGTCCTGACTGCACGGGTGACGCAGAGCGATGCTGTTACAGACCGCAACCTTACCCTGGTGAAAGAGGGAAAAGATCAGCTGCGGGCCGCTGCTGCCGATGCCGACCGCCGCATTGAATACCTGAAGGCTGAACTTGAAAAAGCAGACAGACATATTGAATTCCTGATGACGGAACTGGGCAAGACTCAGAAAGCCTATGCGTTCCAGGTGGAGCTTAACAGTGCGGGGAAAGCCCAGCAGCGTTCTCCGTCGGTATCCCGTTCGCCTGCCAGCGTTTACCGCCACGAGCAGCTGAAGGGCATGCCTTTTTCCTCGGAGGAACGCGCAGCAAACAGCGACGGCGACAGCATTGCCGTTTCGATAGCGGCGGCGCTGCCGGCGGAAATGAGTGCCGCGGATCAGGTACAGCCTGACCAGCCTGCCGTGGACACTGCCATGCCGGCGGAAAACGGCAGCCAGATTGATGTTTTTCCGCAGGACGATGCTGCAGCCGCTTCCCTGCCTGAAGCTGCGCCGCAGCCTGCTCCCCGCATTATCGTGTCGCCTGACCCGGTAAAACCCAAAAAAGATTACCGGCAGCAGGTGCGGGAACTTGATGCGCAGGGCATGACCGTGGAGGAAATCGCCGCCGAGCTGGGCATGAGCACGACGGAAATTGAACTGACGCTGGAGCTGCTCTAGTCCTTCCTCGATACCGGGCTTTGTGCTATAGTTGCGCCATGAATGCCATTGAATTGCAGGGCGTGTGCAAGCGTTACAAGGGCTTTTTCCCTTGACAATGTTTCCTTTGCGGTGCCGGAAGGAAAAATCGTAGGGCTTGTGGGCGAAAACGGTGCAGGCAAGACGACCATCATCCGTTCCATCATGGGCAGCTGCCGCATAGACAGCGGGCGTATCACGGTGCTCTTCTCTGTTGCGGGAATTGCATGTTCAGGATCACTTGCGGGCGACGCCGGCTTCTACCTTTTGCCCTTCTATGCTGCGCTCATGCTGCTTGCCCATGCCGTTGTGATGCCGCTGCTTTTCCTTATGTCCGGCCATCTGGAACGCTCGGCGGTCCTCATTGTTTCCGTCCTTGGCATTGCGGCTTTTTCGGGCATATGCAGTGTGACTGCGTTCGTGAATATGCTGCTGTTTTTCTTCCTGCAGCATCCTGTTATTACTGCCATTGGTGTTCTTGCTGTGCTGGCCGTGTTCTGCGCGAGCATGCTGCTGAGCATTGTCATCTACCGCGGCAAGGACAAGTAGCGCTGCCGCACAAATCGCACATAGACTTTAAGAATGCGCTCCTGTGGGAGCGCATTCTTTTTCTGTACCATATATTTTTTTGTCGTCCGCACACGCCGGGCAAGCTGGAAAACTATAGTAAACCTGTTCGGAAACTTCAGTTTCAGAACAGGTTACTTTGAAATGCGATGTTCAAAATCGCGCTATTTCAGCGATTTTGAACTCGCCACCTGTTTGGAAACGTAGTTTCCGAACAGGTCTAGTATTCCGGGCTTTCCGGTAGCAAAAATTTATTTTAAAATGAAGTTGACGCCGAATTAAAAACCCTTGAATTTTCGCAGAAACAGGATATAATAATAGATATATGGCTGGAATGAAGATAACGAAGAATCGGTTCGGGCTTCTGTCTGACGGCACGAAAGTCCATCTGTACACGGTTTCCAACGGAAAGATGAGCGTTTCCATGACGGATTACGGCTGCACGCTCACGAGCATCCTGCTCCCTGCTAGAAAAGGGCGTATGGTTGACGTTGTCCTTGGTTTCTCTACGCTTGACGGCGTGGTGCGGGACACCTGCAGCTTCGGTTCAATCGTCGGGCGTTTTGCCAACAGAATTGGCGGAGCATCCTTCGTGCTTAACGGCGTGAAGTACGAGCTTGACAAGAACGACAATGGGGTAAACACCCTGCACGGCGGTTTTGACCGCTGGGAGAAAAAAGTCTGGAAGGCAAAGCGCATCAAGACAGAACACGGTGCCGGCATCCAGTTTTCCCGCAGGAGCCCGGACGGAGAGCAGGGCTTTCCCGGTGCAATGAAAGTGACTGTCACCTACACACTCAGCGATGACAATGTGCTGACGCTTGCCTACAATGCTGTGGCCGACCGCCCCACGCCGGTGAACCTGACGAATCATGCCTACTTCAACCTGAAGGGGCACAACGGCGGATCCGTCGCAGACCAGAAGATTAAGCTTAACTGTTCCCGTTATCTTGCCGTCGATGATAAGCTTATACCCACCGGTGTGCTGAATGATGTTGCAGGTACCCCCTATGATTTCACTCATTCCCGCCTGATTGGCGAGGATCTTGGCAAAGTCGGCGTAGGCTATGATCACTGCTACTGCGTGGACGGCTATGTGCCGGACGGTTCCCTCAGGGACATCGCTGAAGTGGAGGATCCTGCCAGCGGGCGGAAAATGCTTGTCCGTTCCACACTGCCGGGCGTGCAGTTCTACACGGGTAATTACATCGAAGGCATTTCCGGCAAGGACGGTATTGTGTACCACAAGCACGGGGCACTCTGTCTAGAAACGGAGGATTTCCCTGATGCACCCAACAAGGCCAGTTTCCCGCCGGTGATCCTGAGCCCGGACAAGCCCTATCATCAGATTACACAGTATGCATTTAAATTCTAGCGGTGAATTCTGCGAATTTTCCCGCATTTTGCATATTTTGCTTTCTTTTTGATGGGTTTCGGTTTATTATGGTAGGGATGGCTCCGTAACCGTATGCCGGGAATTTGCCGGGCGGGGCAGGGGTTTGTCTATTAGGAGGGCTGCCGGAAACTTCTGTTTTTTTGGCAGCAGATGGAGCAAATCGTATTTTCGCAAGGTTTTTTGCTGGAGAAAATACAGGCCCGGAAAGGAACAGGGCATGTTCCTGACAGGCACAGTGCAGTACATTTTTTTTGAAAAGAGAGGTCATAATGGATGTCCAGTTACAAGAACTAATCGACAAGATTAGAAAAGACGGTGTGGCCAGCGCAACGGCTTCTGCCCAGAACATCATTGCTGAGGCTGAACAGAAAGCGGCTTCCATAGTGAAGGAGGCTGAAGAAAAGGCTGACGCTATCATCAAGAATGCAAAGGCTGAAACAGCCCGTATGGAAAAGGCCAGCGAGGAAGCCATCACCCAGGCTGGCCGTAATTTGATTATCTCTTTCCGCGACGGAATCAACAAAGAGCTTGCTGCCATCATCGGGGAGAAGACTGAAGAAGCCTATGACAAGGATCTGCTCAAGAAGCTCATTCCAGAGACGGTGAAGGCCTGGGCCGCAAACACCGAAGCAAAAGATTTGTCTGTGCTCCTTCCTGCCAAGGATCTCAAGGCGCTGCAGACAACATTCTCCACCGCTCTGAAATCACAGATTTCCAAAGGACTTGAAATCAAGAGCGATGCATCTCTGTCTTCCGGTTTCCGCATTGGTACCAAGAGCGGCAATGCATTCTATGACTTCAGCGCAGAGGAAGTTGCCGGCCTGTTCAGCGCATACCTGAATCCCCGGACGACGGCGCTGATGAAAAATGCCGCACAGGGAATTCCCAGCGAATCTCCTGAACCGATAAGCACGGGCGAAGCTGTGCAGGTAATCAGGGATGCTGTGGTTGATTCGCTTGAGAAAGCCGAGGAAACCGCTGCACGGAAGGTTTCTGCTGCACGGAAGACTGTGGGAAAGAAGGTTGCTGAGGCAAAGAAGGCTGTCGAGAAAAAAGTCACTGCAGCCTCTAAGACGAAAGGAAGAAAATAGTGGAACATTTCTATTATCTGGTGGCTCAGCTTCCTGCGTTCAAGGCGGTTGACGAAAGCAATGCAAAGCTTCCCATCACAACGGAATACTTCAAGGACTTGTGCCAGAGGTTTATGTCCGAAAAGGATGCTGCGACTGCTGCTGCGCTTTCCCTTGAACCACCGCTCGAGGCTCATCCTACCGGCTCAAAATTTCTTGATGCCTGGTATGCCAAGGAACGCAGCCTCCGTTTTGCGCTTGCGCAGCTGCGTGCCCTTAAGATGAAGAAAGAAGCCAAAGATATTCCGAACACGACGGACGGTGAGGTTGTGCAGGTTGCCCGTACTGCGACTGGTATGGACAGCCCCCTGAGCGCGGAGCAGTTCCTGAACGAATACCGCATAGGTTTGCTGGACAGACTGACCCCGCTTGACGCTTTCTCCGTTGATGCCGTGTACAGCTACGGTCTCCACCTGATGCTCGCCGAGCGTATGAAGAAATTCAACAGGGATGAAGGTCTGGCTTCTTACCACAAAATATATGATGAGATTCTTGGAGAAAATAAATGACTGAAACAAAAGGCAAAGTAGTTGCTGTCAACGGAAACATGGTTTCCGTCGAGTTTGACGGCAAGGTCTCCCTCAACGAGGTGGGCTACGTTAAAGTCGGTGATCAAAAGCTTAAGGGCGAAGTCATTCGTATCCGCGGAAATACTGCGCAGATGCAGATTTACGAGATGACGAACGGCATTTCAACGGACTGTTCCGTTGAATTCTCCGGCGACCTGCTGAGCGTGGAAGTTGGTCCGGGACTTCTTGGTCAGGTCTATGACGGTCTGCAGAATCCGCTTCCGCTGCTTGCGGAGCATTCCGGCTACTTCCTTGAGCGCGGTGTGTACCTGCCTGCTCTGGATGAAGAGAAGGAATGGGACTTTACCCCGACCGCACAGGAAGGCGACAAGGTGCTTGCCGGTGACAGCGTCGGTACTGTTCCTGAAGGTCCGTTCTCCCACAAGGTGCAGGTGCCCTACGGTTTCCTTGGTACCTATACCGTGAAGAAGATTGCAAAGGCCGGTGCCTATAAAATCCATGACACCATTGCGACGCTCGTCGACGAGAAGGGAAAGAGCCATGATATCTGCATGAGCTTTAAGTGGCCGGTTAAGCGCGCCGTGAACTGCTATGCGGAGCGCCTTGCTCCGAGCGAACCGATGCTGACGAAAGTCCGCCTTATCGATACGTTCTTCCCTGTTGCAAAGGGCGGTACCTATTGTATTCCGGGACCGTTCGGTGCCGGAAAGACCGTTCTTCAGCACACTACGTCGCGCAATGCAGACGTTGACATCGTGATTATCGCGGCGTGCGGTGAACGCGCCGGTGAGGTCGTCGAAACGCTGACCGAATTCCCTGAGCTGAAAGATCCCCGCACGGGACGCTCGCTCATGGAACGTACCATCATTATCTGCAATACGTCATCAATGCCGGTTGCTTCCCGCGAAGCTTCCGTTTACACCGGCGTGACGCTCGCTGAATACTACCGCCAGATGGGACTGCACGTTCTGCTGCTTGCCGACTCTACGTCGCGCTGGGCACAGGCAATGCGCGAAATGTCCGGCCGTCTGGAGGAAATCCCGGGCGAAGAAGCATTCCCCGCGTACCTTGAATCTACCATTGCGTCCTTCTACGAGCGCGCTGGTATTGTCCGCCTGCGCACCGGCGAAACCGGTTCCGTCACCATCGGCGGTACGGTTTCACCTGCAGGCGGTAACTTCGAGGAACCGGTGACGCAGGCAACCCTGAAGGTTGTCGGTGCATTCCACGGACTTTCCCGCGAACGTTCCGACGCCCGCCGCTACCCGTCAATCGACCCGCTGGATTCCTGGTCAAAGTACCAGTCAATCATCCGCAAGGACTGGGTTGATTTTGCCCGTAGCCTGTACAAGCAGGGTGCGGAAGTGAATTCCATGATGAAAGTTGTCGGTGAGGAAGGAACTTCTCTTGATGACTTCATCATCTATCTCAAGAGCGAATTCCTTGACGCGGTCTACATGCAGCAGGACAGCTTTGATGAGATTGAAGGTGCTTCCAACGTTGAGCGCCAGCAGTATGTGTTCAAGAAGATTCTTGGAATCCTCGGTTCCACCTTCAACGTGCAGGAGAAGGCCGAGGCCCGTGACTTCTTTAACACCCTGCGCCAGGATTTCATCGATATGAACTACAAGGTCTTCCAGAGTCCTGAGTTCAAGGAATCTGAGAGTGCTATCGACAAGACGCTCGCGGAGAAAGCTGCTCAGGTGACCGATGAAGTAAAAGCCTTGCTTAAGGAAGGTGAATGATGAACAAAGTATACAGCAAAATAGAAAGCATTAACGGCAGCGTTATCACCGTTAAGGCCAAGGGCGTAAAGCTCAACGAGCTTGCCGAGATTGAAACCCGCTTCGGTAAGTCCCTTGCGGAAGTGAACAAGATTGACGGCGAGCTTGTTTCCCTGCAGGTCTTTGCAGGCGGACGCGGTGTTGCCACGAACGATCAGATTCGCTTCCTGGGACATGACATGCGCGTTTCCTTCAGCGATAATCTTCTGGGACGCATTTTCGACGGTTCTGCGGAACCGCGTGACCACGGTCCGTCGCTTGCCGACAACCTGGTGCAGATTGGCGGTCCGTCCGTCAACCCGTCAAAGCGTATCCTGCCGAACCGCATGCTGCGTACGAATATTCCGATGATTGACGTGTTCAACACGCTCGTCGTCAGCCAGAAGATTCCGATTTTCTCTATCTCTGGCGAACCGTACAACCAGCTGCTTGCCCGCATCGCTATGCAGGCTCAGGCGGATGTCATTGTCCTTGGCGGTATGGGTCTTAAGTACGACGACTACCTCTATTTCAAGAAGACGCTGGAAGAGGGCGGCGCTCTCAGCAGGACGGTCATGTTCATCCATACCGCTGCTGACCCGACGGTCGAATGTATGAAAATCCCTGACCTGTCACTTGCCGTTGCAGAGCAGTTTGCCCTGCAGGGAAAGGACGTGCTTGTCCTTCTGACCGACATGACGAACTTTGCGGACTCCATGAAGGAAATCGCCATTACGCAGGAACAGGTTCCGTCAAACCGCGGTTATCCGGGTGACCTGTATTCCCAGCTGGCAAGCCGCTACGAGAAGGCTGTTGACTTCTCTGACCAGGGCTCTGTTACCATCCTTGCGGTTACGACAATGCCGGGCGATGACGTTACGCATCCGGTTCCCGATAACACGGGCTACATTACGGAAGGTCAGTTCTACCTGAAGGGCGGGCACATCGAACCGTTCGGTTCCCTGTCACGTCTGAAGCAGCAGGTGAACTCCAAGACCCGCAAGGATCACCGTTCCCTTATGGACGCCATGATCCGTCTGTATGCCCAGTACAAGGATACGCTTGAAAAGAAGTCAATGGGTTTCACCATGTCTGCATGGGACGAAAAGCTCCTGAAATACGGACAGCTCTTTGAGTCCCGCATGATGGATTTGAGCGTAAACATTCCGCTTGAGGAAGCGCTGGATGCAGGCTGGAAGACTCTTGCACAGTGCTTTGACAAGAAAGAGACCGGTTTGAAGACGGAGCTGATTGACCAGTTCTGGCCGAAGGACTGACGGAGAATTGAATGGCAAAGATTAAGCTGACTAAAAACGAGCAGAAGACTCAGAAAGATGCGCTCAAGATGTACCGGCGCTATCTTCCGACGCTTACGCTCAAAAAACAGCAGCTGCAGTCTGAAATCCGCACGATAGACGAGAAAGCGAAGGCCGTCCGTCAGGAGAAAAAGCTTCTGGAGGAAGACTTCGAGAAATGGATTTCCGTCTTCGGTGAAAAAGATGCTTTTAAGCCCGGCATGGTGACCGTTAAGAACATCAGAAAGGGCTGGGGCAACATAGCCGGTGTGAAGATACCGATTTACGAAGGTGCTGATTTTGGCCGGGGAGACTACGACCTGTACACCACGCCTTTGTGGATTGATATGGCTGCAGACCGCATGGAGAAGGCTCTGGAACTTGACTTGCAGGCAGAAGTGCTTGATGAGCAGGTCCGGCTCCTTTCCCAGGAACTGCGGACAACGACCCAGCGCGTCAATCTCTTTGAGAAGGTGAAAATCCCTGAAACCAAGGCGAATATCAAGAAAATCGGTATCTTCCTTGGTGACGAGCAGGTTGCGGCTGTTGTGCGCAGCAAGATTTCAAAGAAGAAGCTGCAGAAGGTAAATGACAAGGAGGCTGACGAATGATAGTTCCGATGAAGAAAGTTTCCCTTGTTGTTTTGGACGAAAACCGTAAGGAATCGCTCAAGCAGCTGCGCCGGCTTGGTGTGGTGCATCTTGAGACGCTGGAAGGGCAGGGGGCCGTGCTGGCTTCCTACAAGGATGCTTCCGCCACGACGGATAAGGCGATTGCCATACAGGATGAAATCAAGCTGCCCAAAAAGCAGCAGCCGCTGCAGGTTTCGCTTGATAAAGAAGCATCCCGTGAGATGGCAGAGAAAATCGTTTCTCTGAACGACCGCAAGAAGAGCCTGTTCGACGCCATTTCGCAGGGAACCCAGGAACTGGACCGCTTCAGCAGGTGGGGAGCCGTCAATCCGGCGGATTTTACCGCACTTGCAGAGAGCGGATTGTTCCTGTACATGTATGAGATTCCTGAGGATAAGTACTCCCTGATAGGGGACAATGTACGGACCCTCAAGGTGAATGCAGAAGCAAAGACGGTGCGTTTCCTCCTGCTTTCCGATACGGAAGTAACGGAGCGTCCCGCAGAGCTTCCGCCTGAAGCGTATGCAGTCCCGATGCCTGAGAAATCCACTGCGGAGATTCAGGATTCCATCGTGAAGGCGCAGCAGGAAATCACCCGCATTGACGGGGAGCTGCTGGACAGCAAGAAATATGCTGCCTCACTCGCTGCATACCGCAAGCTGCTTGCAACCGACATTGAGTTCGAGACTGTGTACAGCGGCATGGGGCACGAAGAAGCTGCGGAGGATGAGGCTGCACAGGAAGGTGCGGTGCGTCTGGCATGGCTTTCCGGCTATGTACCGGTAGATTTGCTGGATGATTTTAAGAGTGCATGCGAGGAACATGCATGGGCGTATGCCGTGGCAGATCCTGCCGAGGACGACCCCGTGCCGACCAAGCTGCACAACAACAAGCTGGTGAGCCTGATATATCCGCTCATGGACTTCCTGGATGTTACTCCGGGCTATCTGGAGTATGATATTTCCGGCTGGTTCCTGCTGTTCTTCTGCATTTTCTTTGCAATGATATTCGGTGATGCCGGTTATGGGGCGCTCATTGCGCTGCTTGGTATCGGCTTGATGGCAAAGGGAAAGAAGGCAACACCGCTGAGCGTGCTGATAAGCCTGCTTGGGGTCTGCACGATGGTATGGGGTGTCTGTACCTGCTCTTGGTTCGGTATCGAGACCGGAAAGCTGCCGGAAACGCTCCGTGCAATTTCCTTTAAGCCGGTGTCTCCCGCCAAAATCGGGGATACGGCCACGACGAACCAGCAGATATTGTGCTTTATCCTGGCGCTTGCACAGCTGAGCATCGCTCATGTCAAGAACATGATAAAGTACCGCAAGACACTCAAGTTCTTCGGTGACTTTGGTTCCTTGCTGGAGCTGTGGGGCATGTTCTACGTGGTTCTGGACATGGTTGTCGATTCATTGAAGTATCCGCTCGGCATTACGCCGGAAACACTCTACTTCTTTGGTGTCGGCTGGCTGCCCGTTCCGTTTGTGGCTATTGCAACGCTGGGGGTCGGCTTTGTGCTGAACTTTGTGTTTGCAAACTACGAGGGAAGCATCGGGAAGTCCGTGCTGGAAAGCTGCAAGAACATCATCAGCGTCATCCTTGGCGTGGTGAACGTGTTCAGCGACATCGTGTCCTACATCCGTCTTTGGGCGGTCGCGCTTGCCGGTGCAGCCATCAGCAACACCGTCAACACGATGGCAGGTCCCATGGTGGGGAAGCTTACGCTCTTCATCTTCGGTATCATCCTGCTGGTGTTTGGTCATGGCTTGAACATGATGCTGAACGTGCTGTCCGTCATCGTCCATGGTGTGCGTTTGAACACCCTGGAGTTCTCTACGCATCTGGGGATGACCTGGAGTGGAGTGCGGTACCGTCCGTTCCGCGAGGATGTAAATGCTAAGGAAGTCCGTGTTGAAGGGCTTGGAAAAGCTGTCAATGCAGTGGGAACCATGAGCAAGGTAGTTAGAGTTTAGGTAAGGAACTGGCTTTTTAGCCACGTATAAAAGTTTTTAACAGGCAGGACGAATATCCTGCCTGATAATAAGAGAAATACTAAGCAAAATGCTTAAGGAGTAAAGATTATGAACTGGGGTATGATTGGTGCAGGTGTTGTCATGGGTATTGCCGCTATGGGCAGTGCAATGGGTATCGGTATTGCTGGACAGGGTGCTATCGGAGCATGGAAGAGATGCTATCTGAATAACAAGCCTGCTCCGTTCCTTCTGGTTGTTTTTGCCGGTGCTCCGCTTACCCAGACGATTTACGGTTACCTTCTGATGAACACGATGAAGGGTAAGGCTGCCGGTGCTGACCCTGCTACGCAGATGTTCCTGCTTGGTCTTGGTTTTGCCTGTGGTCTTTCAATGTGTATGTCTGCACTTGCACAGGGACGCGCTGGTGCTGCAGGTTCTGATGCTCTTGCCGAAACAGGAAAGGGTTTCACGAACTACATCATGGTCGTCGGTCTTTGCGAAACCATCGCTCTGTTCAGCATGGTTTTCGGCATGATTGCGGCATAAATTTTTTGTTTCCGGCGGCAAAGATTTGCTGACAGCTCAAAGCTGCCGGAACTGCCTTCATTGCAACCTCTTGTACTTTCTGGTACAATGGGTTGCAATTTTTATTTTAAAAGGAAGCGAATATGTATACATCTCCAAGGAGCGTGACGATAGGCGGGAAGAACGGCATCCGTGCCGTGACGGTGGGCGGAACTGCACCCGTGACTGTGCAGACGATGTGGAAGGAAGGCATTACAGATGTGGCAGAAGGAAGCCCCCGGCTGCAGGAAATCCTTGACCGCATAGCGTCGCTCCGTTCCCTGGGCTGTGACATCATCCGCTTTGCTGTGCCGGACATGGAAAGTGCCCGTGCACTTTGTACGATAGCTGCGCATACCGATATGCCGCTTGTTGCCGATATCCACTTTGACTACCGGCTGGCGCTGGCCTGTCTGGAAGGAGCCGTCTCGGTCATCAGGATAAATCCCGGTAACATCGGCAGCATAGAGCGCGTAAAGGCTGTTGTGGATGCCTGCCGTGATAAGGGGGCCGCCATACGGATTGGCGTGAATACCGGCAGTCTGCCCAAGGATTTGGAAGCGCAGGTGGAAGCGGGGCAGAAGAGCCGTGCTGCGGCGCTTGCCGAAACTGCGCTCCGGGAAGCCGCTGTGTTTGACAGCCTGCAGTTCCGGGATGTTGTGGTGAGCATGAAGGCTTCTTCGGTGCAGGAGACGGTGGAGGCAAATGAAGCCTTTGCCCGGCAGTCGGACATTCCCCTGCACATCGGCGTGACGGAGGCAGGCCCCCTTATTCCCGGCATTGTCAAGTCAACGCTGGCATTCAGTGCGCTGCTGAAGGAAGGCATCGGTTCCACCATCCGCGTGAGCCTTTCTTCCACGCCGGAGAACGAAGTGATTGCCGGGCGGGAAATTCTACATGAATGCGGACTCAGGTCCGGCGGGGTAACGCTTGTAAGCTGCCCGCGCTGCGGCAGGCTGGGCTTTGACGTGCACGGTTTTGTGGAACGCTGGCAGCCGGAACTGTATGCGCTCAAAAAGAATGTAACTATTGCCGTGATGGGGTGTGTTGTTAATGGGCCGGGTGAAGGAAAACATGCGGATCTCGGCATTGCGGGCGGCGGCGGCAAGGTTATTCTTTTCAAAAAAGGAAAAATAATACGAACAATTGACGCGGAAAATGCCGATACTGAATTCAGGAAAGAATTGGAGACACTTTAGGACATGAACGCGAAATTCAGGTGCAGATTATTCTTTTTCATAGCTTTTGTATGCTCTTCAGCCAGTGCTGCTTACGCACAGAAAATAAATTCTGTCCATAAGCCTTCGGAATTTGAATATTGGCTTACCTTGAAGGAAGCCCAGAATGCCTATGAATCCGGTGATTTTGGCGAGGCGCTGCGCAGGGCAGAAACTGCAAAACGCCAGCGCAGGGATGTCTCCGTCTGGGAAGGCTATGTACTTGATCAGACGCAGAAGAACGCCCGTGTGCGCAAAAGCGGTGACTTTATCGATGACCTGCTGCCTGTCCTGAAGGAAAAGGAATATAACGATGCCATTGCCGTCATCAACAAACATGTAGAACTCCGGGGCAAGGATTTTTTCCACGGCCGTTTCTCTGAAATCCAGAAGTGGGTTGCAGAAGACTACCGCTATCCAGAGGCGGATTTTATCATCGGCAAAATTTACCGGCTGGAAGGTGAAAATGCCTTTGCCCAGCAGTATCTTGATGCGGTTTGTGAAAACTTTAACCGGCTCGACATCCCCGATATGCGCTATGATATTCTGTACGAGATGGCGGATTTGGCCAAAGACCAGAACGACATGGAAGGCTATGAGAAAAATCTTAATCTCATATTAAAAGATGATGAGCTGTATCGGGATGACCGCTTTATGGAGGCGCTGCTGCGCCAGATAAACCTGAACACTGCTGTTGCCGTGGAAAAGTTTTTCCTGCTGTACCGCAGCTACAATGATATTTCCATACGTGCGCTGGAGGAACTGGGGCAGTATTACACAAAGATTGGCAAGCCTGATAAGGCGCTCCGCTGCGTGGCGCTTGGCAGCATTGCTTCTGTTACCAAGATAGAGGAAATCCTCAAAGACAGGCTGATAGACTACACCTACGTAAGTTTCCCCGATCTGCTGACCAAGGCTTCCCAGTATGACGACATTCTTGTGTGGGGCAATGAGAACAGAATTTGGGAGATGTTCTACGAGTTTGCCCGGACTGCAGAAGGGCAGAACAAGCTGCTCTTTTCTCAGACGCTTTTCAGCCTGCTTGCAAAGTATGAGCCGGAGCCGTACTGGCGCAAGGAAGCCGAATTCTGCATCCGCCAGTAGCTGCTGCCGTCGGGATCAGAAATGATTTCCGACGCCTATGAAAATTTCGTAATTCTTGCGCGGGCTGCGCCAATCATTGTCCAGAAAACCATCCAGCACCGTCCTGCCGATATCTATGCCAAGGCTGGCACGGATGGTGTAGCTTTTCCACTGCTGCGGGAACACAAGGACTTCAATTCCCCCGGCATACAAGCCTTCTTTCAGGTTAAAAGTGTTCCCTGTTGCCCTGTTCGCGAGCAGTCCCATGTCAAAAAATGGTGAAAGCTGCAGTTCCACATCCAGGTAGCTGAGCAGCTTGCTTTTTCCCATTTCAGAAAAATGCGTTGTCAGGATATGGATGGGAAAATCCATGTTCAGGACAAGCGCCGCCGTTGTATCGAGCGCATTATTTTTGCCGCGGATGTCATTTGCCAGGATAAAATCCTGCTTGTCCAGTATGCCGCGCAGCCGGGCGCCGATATTTGCCGTGCCGTTCCCGCTCAGGTAGTCAAAGACAGAGATCGCGGTGCCTATTCCGGCGTATTTCCAGCCCTTGAACAGCTTGAATTCTGCGCTGGCAAAGGGAATGTACATTTCGTCAAAGGTGTTTGCATTGAAATTTCGCGCAACGGACTGTTCCATCGAAAAGGAAAAGCCTGTGCGGAAGTTTCCGTTCCAGTTTACGTTGTGGATGCTGAGCCGGTGCCCCAGTTTGATCTGCGGTGTCGCGGCAAGATCGGTATTCCAGCTGTTTATGCCGTCAAAGTCCCAGATGTATGATGCTGACACAAAGGGGGTGTAGACAACGGGTGCCCCGCTCTCCAGCTCCATGACAGAAAGGGGCAGGAATATGCCGCTTTCTTCGGTAAAGTAGACGGCATCCCCATAGATTTCATATTCGTTTTTCCGGGCTGCTTTCTGCGTAAAGTTCAGGTCGAGTTCATGCTTTTTTCCCAGCGGGATGCCTACGTTAATGCCGCTGCGGGCTGCAAATTCCGGCGAAGGATTATCCAGCAGCCAGCTGAAATTGAACTCGTTGTCCCAGGAGTTTTTGGTGTTCCCGATGGAAAACGGAAAAGTGTAGGCAAAATTAAATCCTGCGGTTACCTTGGAGTAGTTGTCCGGTTCATCCTCTGTGCCAAGTTTTCCGCTCAGATCAAAGCTGAGCGGCGAAAGCAGCCCCATAAAGTTTGAGTCATTGAAAAAAAGCCTGAGCTGCGTGCCAGAATTGGAGTCCATCGAGGGGGCCGGCACAACAACAATGGAGTGCGAGTCAGAAAAACTGTATGCTGCTTCTGCCAGCAATACGCCGCTGCTGTCTGTTCCGGAAACCGTATACGTGTAGCTGATGTTATCCAGCTGCCGGGTATTTTCCAGCGCCTGCACTATGCTGTCAAGGTATGCCTCAAAAGCTTCCTTCGATTCAAATATCCGGGTTTCGTCGATGGCGGGAAGGGCATTCCTGACCGCCTGTACTTTTGTTTTTCCAAGGGAATTGAGCGTCAGTACTGCGAGCCGGTATTGTTCAGCCCCTGCCGGCACGATGCTGAAAAGCAGGCAGAGGAGACCGGCCGCAAGCAGCTGCTTCCTTCGTCCTGCGGTTTTTCTGCCCATCAATACGCCCCGTTTCCCCGCAGGACAACCCAAACTGTTTTGATGATGATCCAGACATCGAGCCAGACTGACCAGTTCTGGATGTAGTAGGTGTCAAGCGTGATGCGCTCCTCGTAGCCGGTGTCGCTCCTGCCTGAAATCTGCCACATGCCGCTCAGGCCCGGCTGTACGGACAGCACATAGTCTGCATACTTCCCGTAGCGCTGCAGTTCCGGCTCGGTAACGGGGCGGGGACCGATAAAGGACATTTCGCCCATAAAAATGTTCCAGAACTGCGGCAGCTCGTCTAGGCTGGTACGGCGCAGGAATTTACCGAATTTGGTGACGCGGGGGTCGTCCGTGAATTTGCGGTCCTTTTCCCATTCAGCGGCGCGCACGGGGTCGGTTGCCAGTATGCGCCGCAGCTGAGCATCCGCGTCGGTAACCATGGAGCGGAATTTCCAGCAGCTTATTTCTTTATGCTTCCTGCCAATTCGTTTGTGTGCGTAAAACACCGGACCGGGGGAAGACAGCTTGATGCCGACGGCAATAATGAGCGTCAGAAAGATTACAAAGGGCAGCGCGGAAAGGCAGAGTAAGATATCTATGCTGCGTTTGACGCACAGTGCGCTTTTCTTTGACAGGTAGTTTGTAGAAAAGAAGCCCAGAATGCCGCCAAAATCGCTCATGTGCAGCGAGATGTTTGTGGCGAGCTGGTTTTTGGGCACGCGGATAAGGTAGCGGTACTGCGTCTGGATCTGCTCTATGTCGCGGCTGTAGTCGCAGAGAATGGCAACTTTTATGTTCAGATCCCTGATTATCTGCGAGAGCGTGGGGCTTGCCCGGAACACCGGAATGCCGTTGTATTCTTCATCATCGCTGACTTCGCCGTCCCTGATGATGAGCGCCGGAATGTAGCCGAAGTACGGATTTTTCCGCAGCCGGTCAATGATGATGTCTGCGCTGGTTCCCTTTGAGTAGATGACGGCGGGAACTCCCCACAGTGAAATCCGGGAAAAGATGTGCCGCGCTGCTTCCCGCCCGGCAGTCAGCAGGACGGTGGCAAAGGGCCATGCCGTGATGAGTGCAACGGCAATCGGCAGGCGTTCCTTGGCTTCCATATCGATGTTGAATGTCAGGCGCACCTGTTCCTGCGTTTCCATGTTGATGCTGAATGCAATGCCCATGAATGCAAAGAATGTACACAGTGCAAAGCGCTTTACTTCCTCCTGCGGCGCAAGCAGTATGCCGGGGTACAGGCTTGCTGCGTAGAAGACGACAAGTATCGGCGGTAGGTAAATTGCATACTGCACAAAGGAGCGGAAATTGATGTATTCAGGGATGATTGCGTTGATGATGAAGAAGCCGATGCCGATGGACAGCATGAGTATAAACGCGTCAACAACTACCAGCAGGAGCCCTGAGAAAAAAGATGTTGTATGCCTGAAACGTGACAAAAAATAGTGCTTAAAATCTTGCTCTGTCATTAAAAAAACCGTTCGGAAAAGTATAGCAGAAAATACGCCCCCTGTCTATTGAGACGGTTGCAAAAAACGCGGGTATTTTTTGCAAGTCCTTTTACTATATGGTTTTACCGCTGGTTTTGCTGCCGTCTTCCTGCAGAATCCGCAGGATGTTCGCAGCGGTCTTTGCAAATGCATATTTCTGCGGGAACGGGGGAATCGGGCTGCTGTCTTCCCAGGCCGCTTCCAGTTTGCAGGCAAGGTCGGCTGCGTCGCCGGCAGCAAAGAAAGTAACGGGGAAACCGCTGTAGATTTCCTTAAAAACGGGGATATCGGAGATAACCGCCTTTGTGCCGCAGCTGAGCGCCTGGAGCGGGGGCAGCCCGAATCCTTCGTAGAAGGAGGGCTGTGCGAGCACCCGCGCCTGCATGAGCAGCATTTTCAGCTCGTCATCGCTGATGTGCCCGGTAAAGGTAACGGCATCGTCCGCTGTGTGCTGCAGGAGCTCCTCCGTGGTGCTGTCCTTTGTGCGGAAATGCTCCTGTGAGCCGACAATGACGAGCGTGGGCTTTACGCCTTTCTGCAGCTGGGCAGTGCGGAATGTTCCGAACGCCTGCAGCAGCAGGGCAAGCCCCTTGTGCTTCTTTATGTTGCCGATGAATATAACGGTATCCGTCTTTGGCGGCCGGACGGCTGCCGGGCGGGAAATGCTTTCCGGAAGCGCGCTGTAGACTACATGCACGGGCTTTGTGCAGCGCAGCCTTTCCCTGATGCGGGAGCGGCTGAATTCCGAGACGGTAAACAGCGCGCGGGAACGCCTGACTGCGTGGCGGTAAAATGCCCGCCGGACGGCAGTGCCCAGCTTTCCGGCAATTTCCGGCATGTCAAGGAATACCACGTCATGGATTGTGCTGTACACCGGCACCCGGATGCCCGCCGGGATGTTACAGTAGGGGGTAAAGTATGCGTCACATGCATTGATTTCGCGTACAAGCGCACGGGGGAAACAGATCAGCTCCTGCAGGGAAAAGACTTTCTGCGGGCAGGTGAGGATGCGTACCTTCTGTGCCGCGGCTGCCGCTGCCCGGAGTTCCTCGCCGTAGAGCCCGCTTTCCGGCACCAGGAGGAGCAGGGAAGTCCCGCTTGCGATGAAGAAGGGCAGTATGCCGTCGATGAATGCCCCTATGCCGCTTTTGCCGCTCATGCGGCAGTCCACTGCAAGCTTCATTCTGCAATCTCCCTGCGCGTGCGCTCCACGGCGGCCGTAAATTCTGCGCGGAAGCGCTCCTCGGAAAAGCTTTGTGCGTGAGCGGCAATGTCCCGGGCATTGAAAGCCCCGGCCGCATCAAGCTCCTCAAAGCGGCGGATTGCGTCCTGCACGGCACCTGTTTCCTGTGCGTTGAAAAACACGCCTGTCTTGCCGTCGATGACGGTTTCCGTGGCGCCGCCCCTGCCGAACGCAATGACGGGGCTTCCGCAGGCCTGTGCTTCCAGCGGGGCAAGCCCAAAATCTTCCTCCGCACAGAATATAAGTGCGCGGCAGCTCTGGAGGCAGCTACGCAGCGTTTCGTCATCAGCGCGCCCCGCAAAGCGTATGTTGGGGTCACCGGCAGCAAGTGCCTTCAGCTTCTTTTCTTCCGGTCCGCCGCCGATGACAACGAGCTTCCTGCCGCTGCCTTTTATGGCGGATATGGCAAGATCCATGCGCTTGTAGGGCACAAGCCGTGAAAATGCCACGTAGAAATCTTCCTTCCGGGGTGTTTCTGCGGGAAAAAAGCGCTTTGTATTCAGCGGCGAATAGATGACCTGTGCGTCTCGGTTCCAGAATTTTTTTATGCGCCGTGCGATGTACTTTGAATTTGCCACAAGCGTATCCGGCCGCTGGCTGGAGATGTAGTCCCACTGGCGGATAGCGGGCATCCATCTGTCCATGAAAAAGCGCGTAAGCCGCCCGCTCCGCCTGCGGTACTCAAAGAAAAGGTCCCAGGCGTAGCGCATGGGTGTATGGATGTAGGCTATCTGCGGCACGTGCGGGGGCACGATGACGCCCTTTGCGCAGCAGGAGGAGCTGCACAGCACTAAGTCGTAGCCGGAAAGATCGAAGGACTCAAAGGCTTTTGGCATAAAGCGCAGCATCTTGGTGTGCAGCTTTGTTGCGAAGGGCAGCCGCTGCAGCGGCGAAGTGACGATTTTGACACCCTCGAAGTGCCCGGCCAGCTTTTTTTTGTCATAGACAAGCGTATAGATGTCCGCGCCGGGATACATCCTGAGCCACAGTTCCACAAAGGTTTCTGCGCCGCCGTAACTTACGAGCCAGTCATGCACGATAGCGACTTTCATCGTCCTTCCTCCCGGTCCAGACAGTCGTTCACAAAGTCCGCCAGCGTATAGTCTTTGCTGACCAGCACGTTCCTGCCGCAGCCGGCATTTTTGCCAGCCTGCACGTCGCGCTCCGTGTCGCCTGCCATGCAGGATGCAGCAAGGTCTATGTTAAAGTCCGCCGCCGCCTGCAGAAGCATTCCCGGCTGCGGTTTGCGGCAGCTGCAGGGAATCTTGTAGTCCGGCCGCTCCCCGGCAAAACCCTTGTCCGGGTGGTGCGGGCAGCAGTAGACGGCGTCAAGGTAGGCGCCCTCGCGGCCCAGCAGCGTCTCCAGCTTGTTGTGTATTTCCTGCAGCTGTTCGAAGGAAGCCTCGCCGCGCGCGATAACCGGCTGGTTCGTCACAACAATGGCAAGGATACCGGCTTCGTTCAGGCGGCGGACTGCAGCTGCAGTTTCCGGCAGCAGCTCCAGCTGTGTGCAGTCGGAAATGAAGCCCGCGTCCCGGTTCAGCGTGCCGTCACGGTCAAGGAATACGGCCCGCTGCCTGCACGAAAGGTTCTTTGCCGCCACAATACCGCTGCGGATATCTTCCTCTGCGGCGCGGTAGCGGTCCGGCGTTCCCATGTCCTTGATGTATTCGCTTGTGTCGTACGCATAAATGCCGCCGCCTGCGACTGCCGGCTTGAGTACGTCGCGGTCAAGGTCAATTTTGTCCGGCGTTTCCGGGTGGTGCGGCACAAAGTGCTTCCGTGTCTCCTGCAGCAGCTGCGGCGAAATGATTTCTATGCCGGCATTTACGCGGTTTTTGTACCACAGCCGTTCGTCCTCCTTGTTCATCCAGCGGATAACGCGGTGGCTGTCCTGCGGCATCTTGCCCGGTTCCGGCGGCAGCAGTTCCGTTACAAGCAGGGAGCTGTCATAGGGGTGTGCGTTCGGGTGTGCCATGAGCGTTGCAAGCGCATGGTGCTCCCGGTGGAATGCGATGAAGCGGCGGAAGTCTATGCTGAAAAGCACATCCCCGCAGAGCAGAAGAAAATCCTCCGTCAGCTCCGGCATCTTGAAGAGCGCCCCGGCGGTACCCAGCGGATGGTCTTCCGTGAAATAAGTGATGTGTACCCCAAAGCGGCTTCCGTCGCCGAAATAGCTGCGGATAACATCGCCCAGATGCCCGGTAACAATCGTAATGTCCGTAAGCCCGCTGGCGCGCAGGTTTTCAACCTGATACTGCAGGACCGGTTTTCCGCAGAGCTCTATCATGGGCTTGGGAACGTCGCTCCTGACTGATGCAATGCGGGTGCCCATGCCGCCCGCCATGATGACTGCTTTCATACGGGAAAGAAATGCTCCTCAAGCTGCAGGCAGAGTGCGTGGTATACGGGCAGGTGCAGCTCCTGTATCATAAAGGTTTCCGTCTGCGGCACAATAATGCAGGCATCGGAAAGCGCCTTCAGCCTGCCGCCGTCGCGCCCGGTAAGGGATATGACTTTGAGTCCCTGCGCCCGCGCCACTGCCGCCGCATAGATGACGTCCTTTGAATTTCCGCTTGTGGAAATGCCGAAAAATACGTCTTCCGGCTTTCCGTAGGCGTGCACCTGCTGCGCAAAGACCACGCTGCCGTCCACGTCGTTCAGGCTTGCCGTCATGAGCGCGGTCTGGTTCGAAAGCGCTATGGCGGGCAGTGCCCCTTCCAGCTTGCCGCGCAGGTAGTCCGCGCTTTCCTTGTCTGCAGCTTCGATTTTTGCGAAGAAGCTGTCGTCCGGGCGGCGCTTTTTCTTAAAGCTCTTGAGCAGTTCGCCCGTCAGGTGGTCGCTGTCGGCTGCGCTGCCGCCGTTGCCCGCCACCAGCAGCTTGCCGCCGGCTGCAAAGGATGCTTCCATCATGCGGTATGCGCTGATGATGTCGTCTGCACAGGCTGCAAGCTGCGGGTAGCGCTGTACAAGCTGCCCGATATAGGTGTATTCAGTTTCCATAGTGATTCTCCGCTGTATAGCTTTCCGGCTTGTAGAATATGACTTTGGTTCCGTCGTTTTCAAATTTGAAGGGAACGTGCAGCTGTCCCGCAAGCGCGTTTCTGACAGCCTCCTGCCGTTCCGGGGGCACGTAGAAGAGCAGGAAGCCGCCGCCGCCCGCGCCCAGCAGTTTGCCGCCGAGCGCTCCCGCCTTCATTGCTGCCTCGTACTGCTCGTCGATGGAGCTGGTGCTGATGGTGCTGGAAATACCGCGCTTGAGCCGCCACGTGTAGTCCAGCAGCTTTCCGAACTCGTCAAGGCTGGCGGAGCTGTCGGTCAGGATTTTTTCTGCATCGTCTACGAGGGATTTCATTTCCAGCAGCTGCGCCGTCTTGTCCTTCATGGACTGTTCCGTCCCCTTCTGGATGTCCGAGCTGAAACGCGAAAATCCGGTAAAGAAGAGCATGAGCCGCCCGTTCAGCGCCTCTTTGCGTGCGGGCGAGATGATGACCGGCTGTACGGTGTAGCCGTCGCGCGAAAAATTAATCCTGTTGAGTCCCCCGAAGCTTGCGGCAATCTGATCCTGAATGCCGCCTGCTTCCTTGCAGAGCGTGCGCTCTAGGTAAATGGCATCGTCGGCAAGCCTGCGCTTGTCTGCATACTGCCCCTTGAGCGCGTAGAATGCTTCCAGCATGCCCACTGCAAAGGAGGAGCTGGTGCCCAGGCCGCTGCGTGCGGGCAGGTCGCTTTCGTAGGTCAGGCGGATTTCATGCATGTCCAGCCACTGCATGGCATTCCGTATTGCCGGGTGCTGGATTTCTTCCACGGAATTCACCTGTTCCGTCTTGGAATAGGTGAGGTGGGTCTTGTAATCAAAGAAGCGCGGCAGGTGCCGTACCGTCACGTAGCAGTATTTGTCGAACGTGGTAGACAGCACGGCGCCGCCATGCTCGTTGTAAAAGCCGGAAAAGTCTGTGCCGCCGCCGAAAAACGACATGCGGAAGGGTGTCTGCGTGATAATCATGTCAGCATACTCCTATCCCGTGCATGTAGCTGCGCAGGATCTGCGTAAAGTGTTCCATTTCCTGCGGGCGGATATCGCCCATGTTTGCAATGCGGAACGTATCGATGTTGCCCAGCTTGCCGGGGTAAATGGTAAAGCCGGCGCGGCGGGCAAAGTCGTGCATCGCTTCAAAATCATAGCGCGGCGTCTCCGGAATCAGGATTGCCGTGATGAAGTGCGACTGGAATTCTTCCGGCACCAGCATTTTGAGCCCCATCTCCTTGAGCGCCTTGACAAGAATTTCCCAGCAGGCGGTGAAGCGGGCAAAGCGCTTTTCTACGGTTTCCAGGCGGGTTTCAAGGATTGCCTGCCGCAGTGCGTAGAAGGTCTGCACCGGCGGGGTAAAGCGGGTCTGCTTTGTCTCCTCAAAGTAGCGGTGCTGGTCGTAAAGGTTCAGGTAGTAGCTGCGCATCGGCCAGTCCTTCTGCTTTTCCAGCTCCGTGCGGCGGCAGATGACAAAACCGATGCCTGCCATGCCGCCGATGTGCTTGTTCGACGTGGCGGAAGCAAAATCGATGCCGAGTGACGCAAGATCCATGGGCATGCCCGCATAGGCACTCACGATGTCGCAGATGGTTGTCATGCCGTAGCGCTTTGCAAGCGGGCAGATTTTTTCCAGCGGGTTCAGCAGCCCGGTAGTCGTTTCATGGTAGACGACGGCGAGCGTAGTGTATTTCTTTGTGCTGAAAAGCTTTTCCAGGGCTTCAAGGTCGAGCGGTTCGTAAGCGGAGCTTTTGTAAACATCCATGGCAATATTGTAAACCGATGCGATTTTTGCCAGCCGTGCGCCATAGGAACCGTTGTCGATAACGAGCAGCCTGCCGTCCGGCGGCACGCAGGAACTGACCATTGCTTCGTCCGCCCCGGTTCCGGAACAGCCGAACATGACGGTGGTATATTCCGCCGGGTCTGCAACGAGCGCCGTCAGGTCACGGGCAACCTGCTCCATGAGTGTTCCGAATTCCAGTTCGCGGGGGCAGATGTCCGGCACAACCTGCGCGTACTTGACGCTGTCTGTGGTGGTGGACGGACCGGGATTCAGCAGCACTTCACGGCGGACGGCGCCCAGCTCCTCGTTTTCCTTGATGCGCGGCCAGATTTCCTGTTCTGCGCGTGCAAGCATGGCCTCGTCATCTGCTTCTGCCCACGCATAGTACGTGATGCAGCGCACAAAGACGGGTGTTTCCTCTGTGGAAAGCGCCTCGAATACATATTCGTAGTCTGCCTTGCGGCTGCCGGGCAGCTGTTCGCGGTACCAGGCCGTCATGCGCTCAAGGAATGCCTTTGAAACCTTGGAAATGCCGGTGAGTTCCCCTGCGGGGCTGGGAACCGCGCTTTTGTCCTTGCTGACCTTTGTGAGCCTTCCGGTTTTGTCGGCGGCAAGGTAAACTTCGTCCTTGCTGTTCGTTGCCCCGGATGCAAGAATGACGTTTTCCCGTGCATCGTTTGCAAGCACCTGCAGCCCCGCAGCATCGTAGATGATGTCGCTTTCCAACAGGTAGCAGTCCCCGCTGACCAGCGGCGCGCAGACTGCGAGCGTTCCCATGCTGCTGGTCTGTGCGTAGTCTTCGTTCTTTACCGTGACTACAATGCCGTTGTATTTTGCTGCAAGGGCATCGTAGCTTTCGCTGCAGTGCCCGGTGCCGATGACGATGCGTTCTACACCCGCCGCAATCAGCTTGCGTACGGAACGTTCAACCATCGGCACGCCTTCAATCTCTATAAATCCCTTGGGCTGTGCCTCGGTTCTGCCGCCAAAGCGTGAACCCAGCCCGCCCGCCATGATAATTGCCTGTGTAATCATTTAAGAAACTCCATGAATGCTTCTTTGTTCTGCAGCGGCGTAGTGGTGGGCCGCCCCAAATCCTTTCGTGCGCCTTTCAGCACCTGCACTTCAACAAAACACAGCCCGTCTGCCCGCGATGCCTCTGCAAGTGCGCTTTCCAGCTCCCCGGCAGACGCTGCCTTAAAGACGCGGCGGTATCCGCAGGCGCGCGCAATGCCGCAAATGTCTATGTCCCTGCCGACGGTCGGCTGCCCGCCCACGGAATCGTGCGCGCCGTTGTTCAGCACGATGTGCACGTAGTTAGCCGGCGCGCGGGTTCCAATGACTGCCATGCCGCCCATGTGCATGATTGCGGCACCGTCGCCGTCAATGCAGCAGACACGCCGCGCCTTGTCCTGCAGCGCAATGCCCAGCGCAATCTGGGAGGCGTGCCCCATGCTGCCCACCGTCAAAAAGTCGCTTTTGTGCCCCTGGCCGTGCTTTTCCCGCAGCTCGAACAGCTCCCGGCTTGCCATGCCTGTGGTGGACACAAAGACGGTTTCTGTTCCCATGCTGAGCATGATGCGCTCTATTGCCTGCTCCCGCGTCATGCCGCCGCTCACGGGCACGTTGTTCCTGAGCGTGCAGGGAGCGAATGTGCCTTTCTTTACGATAAATGCAAAGGGGGCAGAACGCCGCGCGGTTTCCTTGTAGCACCAGGCAATCTGCGTGCGCAGCTTTTCCTCTTCATCAGACATGATGACGTAGGGAATGTGCATTGCGTCCAGCAGGGAGCAGGTACATTTGCCCTGCTGCACGTGCTGCGGCTCATCGTGGAAGCCCGGTTCCCCGCGCCAGCCCACCACGAGCACCATCGGCACGGCGTAAACTTCCGGGTCTGCCAGTGAAAGCAGCGGGTTTACAGTGTTACCCAGCCCTGAATTCTGCATGTAGACGAGCGGTATCCTGCCGGTGGCAAGGTAGTGCCCCGCCGCAAGGCCGACCGCGTTTCCTTCGTTCGCCGCGATGATGTTCCGCTCCGCGGGGACGTTGTCCGTCAGGTAGGCGCAGAAATCCTTAAGCAGAGAATCCGGCACGCCTGTAAAGAAATCAGTGCCGTTCTTCTCCAGTTCCTTATAAAAAAATTCCGGTGTAATCATTTCCCCGTTCCTATTTTGTTCCCGGAATGAGTTCCAGGATTTGCTTGATGGGCATGCAGAATTCGTCCGTTTCCAGCGAACGTTCTGCCTGCAGTATGGTCTGCGCGCACCTGACCATTGCCGGGTACGCGGCGCGGAGCATGTGGTTCGCGTAGATGATGATGTTTGCCCCCCACGCGGCAAGCTCCTGCTCGGTGAACATGTTGTAGGTTGTGGGCACCAGCACAAGCGGCACCGTGGCATATTCCTTCCTGAAGCGCGTGCAGAATTCCTTGATGTCCGCACCGGACTTGTCCTTGGAATGAATCATGATGCCGTCCGCCCCGGCTTTAACCGCCGCAAAGGCCTTTTTCAGCGCGTCATCCACGGAATAGCCTGCGATGATTTCCTCGATGCGGGCTATTATCATAAAGTCCTTGGTAACCTGCGCCTTCTTGCCTTCGCTGATTTTGTGGCAGAATTCTTCCTCGCTTGCAAGCACCTGCTTTGCTTCCGTGCCGAACAGCGAATTCTTCTTGAGTCCCTTCTTGTCTTCGATGATGACGGCGGAAACCCCGTTGCGTTCCAGCGTGCGGACGGTGAACACAAAATGTTCCGGGATGCCGCCGGTGTCGCCGTCGTAGATGATGGGCTTTGTGGTACATTCAAGAATGTCGGTGAGCGACTGCATGCGCGTGGTCAGGTCAACTGCCTCAATGTCCGGTTTTCCCTTGTCCGTGGAGTCCGTCAGGGATGACGACCACATGCCGTCAAAACTGTGCAGCCCGTCCTCTTTCATCAGCTCCGTGTGCTCGATGATGAGCCCGCTCAGCCCGGAATGCGCCTCCATGATGCGCACGACCGGCTTTGCTGCAATCAGCCGGCGCAGCGTGGCACGGCGGATGTCCGGCGTAGTGCCGATGCCTGCCGCGTTTTCTGCAAGGGCGGACGAATTGATGCCCTGCGTGTAGGGAATTTCTATGACCTGCCCGCCCCATTCCTTCATGGCTTCGTAGACTTCTTCCCGGATTTTGCTCAGGTAGTTTGTCTTCCAGTCATCGCCGTGTATGATGAAGTCGGGCTTGTATCTGCGCAGGTTGGGCACATAGCTCCATTCTTCCTGCGGAACGACGCGCGCAACCCCCTTGATGCTTTCTACCACAGCCCTGCGCTGCTCGTAGTTCAGGTAGGGAAGCCGCTTGTGCGTTACGATTGCAGAGTCCGTGAGCAGGCCCACGGTCAGTTCCCCGTACTTTGCGCCTTCGTTGATGATGTTGATGATGCCGGGGTGGATGATGTCCGCCGTCATGCCAAGGTATACACTTTTGCTCATGCTGTTTTTTCCTCTTGATTTTCCTGTGCGCCCGCATCAAGCCGGGCAACTGTTTCTATCATGTAGTCTGCGGTCCGCTCGCCGGATTCCCCGATGTGCATCCACGCTTCTGCCTTTGCGGCCCTGCGCGCGGCAGCAAGTTCCGGGGAGTCGCTTGCGTTTTCTATCACCTGTTTTATTGAAGAAAACTGCGGTTCCTGCAGCTCTATGCCCATTTTTTCAAGGGTCTGGAACTGCCACAGCGGCTTGTGCAGGTCGTAGGCATCGTAGGGAAGCCAGTCAATGCCCGCCTTTACGTACATAACCGGCTTGTCGCAGAGGAAGCTGAAGTCAAAGACGATGCCGGAGAAGTCCGAAATCATGATGTCTGCCTTCTTCATTGAGCTGATGTTCTCCCGCTCGAAGTCCCAGACAACGCTGCTGTTGCCGCCGTAGCGCTTCTGCAGCCGTTCCAGCATGTCTGCTTCGGATTTGCGGGACTGCGGATGCGGGCGGATGATAATCCTCCAGCCGGTGGCGGCAAGCGGGTCAAGCAGTTTTTCGCCGTAGCGGGCAAGCAGCCCCGACGTTCCCCAGGACGGAGAGACCAGCACGGTAAAGGGATGGTCTTCTTCCTGCGGAATGGCGCCGATGCGTGTGGCAAGCACGTCCAGGTAGGTGCAGCCCACAGTTACCAGTTCCTTGCGGGGGATGGCTCGCAGTTCTTCCAGCGCGCGGATGTCGAGCCCCTGGAAATCACCGCTGAGCAGCACGGAATCAAAGAAATCCAGCCCGAAGAGCCGGTAGGTGGTAACGTCATTGGGCATGTGCACGATATGCGCATAGTGGCGGACGTTCTTGCTGCGCTTAAGCTGGTAAACCTGCAGTCCCGGCGTCGTCATGAGCACGAATCCTGCGGAAAGCATGTTGAGCCGCGCAAATGCCGCGTTGCCCGTGCCGATAAACTCCGGCTTTACATAGGTATAGTTCTGCCCGAATACGGGATCGTCCTCGGAAGACGTGAGGAAGGAAAGCGGGAGCTGCCTGCGCTCAAAGGCGTCGCAGACCGGCTTGAACACATTCCAGTACTGCGTGCCTTCGCTGTAGATGACGTAGGGCTTGTAGGAAGCGTCGTGCACCACGCCGTTTTTCCGGCCGGAAAAGAACACTTTGAGCCTGAGCAGCGCCGCCTTTGACAGGAAGTAGAGCATGGAAGCCGCTCCGATAAGTATGGAAAAGAGCATGCTGCCCGTGCCGGGGTCTATATACAAGAAAGATGCATTGCAAAAATACGTCATGACAGCCCAGTATACCCATTATCCCGCATAAAATCAACGTATGGGCATGGCTCTGGGGCATTTGCAGGCGGAATTGCTGCGCAATACCGGCGGGTTCATGCATGTGTGGTAGCAGCGTAGTTCCCCTGCGATGCTGCTTTTAAAGACCTTGCATGTTCTTTGTAGTACGTGTATACTAAAACCATGTGATAAACTGGGGGCGCTGTCCTTAGCCCGGAGGAGTCTGCTATGCAACTGAAATCCGTTTTCTATACTCGTGCCATATCCTGCCGCAGGGCAGGGGAGCCGCTGCAGGCAGCTTCTGCCGTCTTAATGCTGCTGCTTTCCGCCGCCCTGCTGCTTGCATCCTGCGCAAATGCGGTGAACAGCCGCGGCGGGCCAATTGACGCGGGCGGCGGTTCTTCCGGCAGCTCCGGGACTTCTAGTGGAAATACTACTATAAATAGTAGTCGGGGGGGGGGGGAGTCGCACACAGCGCCGGGAACGGCATTTCGAACGGCGGCTCCGCGCCTGACATCGTTATCGGCGCCAACGCCGCCAGCTACGAGGTTGACCGCAGCCGTTCCGTTGATTTTTCCGGGCAGACCGGCACCAGTGCAGATGCTTCCAGCGGCCTGGGTTACGTCACCGTTACGCCGCTTCCCGCAGGAACCCTCTTTACCGAAACGCAGTCCGGGCTTGCCGTTACGTGGACAACGTACAGCGTAACCGTTACCATAAACGGTACGGATTTCTCCATAAGTTTCACCCCGAACGACACCAAGGCCGTGGTCATCGAAAAAGTGCCGGTGGGAGCCACGCTTTCCGCATCGGCAACAATCGGCGTGCCGGAGAATCTGGGCTACCCCGGCAATGCGTTTTTTGCCGCAACCGCATCGCCCGTCGCCATACAGAGCGGCTCCAACACCATCACTATGTGGGCGCAGTACCCGCTGGTCTGCCAGGTGTCAAGTGATGCCGCGGGCTTGGGCGCCGCAATCACCGGTACTGCACCGTCTTACTACACCAATGCCGGCCCAACTCTGCTGCCGGCAGTAAGTCCCTCCTGTACGGATACTTCCACCACGCCCGCAGCGACCATGCGCTTTACCGGCTGGTCGCTGACTGACGGCGGCGCCCCCGGCATTGCCGGTACCGGCATTCCTGCAGGCCAGTATAAAGGCAAACTCACGCTCTATGCCAGCTACCTGGGTATCCCCGCGCTCAAGATTACGCTGACTCCGCCGTCCGGTTTCCCCAGTAAAACGGTCGGCACAGATACGGTCTATCTGGTTACAGACGACAGTCTGACCGATACAGGCAAGAAGTTCAGGCTCACGGTGGAACCGGTGAACAGCACCGATACAATTCCGGCGGGAACGAAGTTCTCATGGAAATTCGGTACGGCGGCGTACACCACGGCAAGCGCGGCCGATAACCCCAAAGACGTGACCGCTGGTACGATGTGCAATATAAGCACCGCCCCGGCGGCACAGACCAGCTATACGGTCTCCTGCACGGCAAGCCTGACCGGGGCAGACGATGTAAGCGTAAACACCACGGTCATACTGGCTCCTGCCACTGTGACCATGAAGACTGGCTCACAAATCAGAACAATACTCACGAGCAGCCTGAGCGCCGGCAGCAGCGGGGCGGCACGGAGCTTTGCCGCATCGGTGGCCCCGCCTGCGGCAGGTAAAACGACCTACAAGCTGTCAACGGACGACTCGAATGTTGACTGTCTTGCATGGCTGGACGGAACGATTATAAAGTACTATGCGGCAGGCTTTACGGATGCCAGCCCCGCCGTGAAGATTCCGCTGAATGCGGACTCAAGCCGGATGTTCTACAACTGCCAAGTCCTGACGAGCATCGACGTAAGCGGCTTTGACACGTCCAAGGTGACGAATATGGGAAGTATGTTCCACGAGTGCAGAGCCCTGACAAGTCTGGATGTAAGCGGCTTTGACACGTCCAAGGTGACGACTATGGGAAGTATGTTCTACGGGTGCGGAGCCCTGACAAGTCTGGATGTAAGCGGCTTTGACACGGCTAACGTCACAAGTATGTATGGAATGTTCAGATACTGCTACGCCCTGACGAGCATTACGGGACTGAACAGCTTTGATACGTCCAAGGTGACGAATATGGAAAGTATGTTCCAAGACTGCCAAGTCCTGACGAGCCTGAATGTAAGCAGCTTTGATACGTCCAAGGTGACGACTATGGAAAAGATGTTCTCCGCCTGCAACCACCTGACGAGCCTAGACGTAAGCGGCTTTGACACGTCCAAGGTGACGACTATGGAGGAGATGTTCGACGCCTGCTACGGCCTGACGAGCCTGGATGTAAGCAGCATTGATACGTCCAAGGTGACGAATATGAAGAATATGTTCCGATATTGCTCCGGCCTGACGAGCCTGGACGTAAGCAGCTTTGATACGTCCAAGGTGACAAATATGGAATATATGTTCTGCGGCTGCTCCGGCCTGATCAGCTTGGATATAAGCAACTTCGACACGGGTGACGTCACTACTATGGAAGGTATGTTCAAAAACTGTTCCGGCCTGGTGACCATCTATGCGTCTGCCCCCAATATTTCTGCTCCTGCGGGTTCCAGGGGGTTCGTGCCGGATGCTTTAAACGGTACGTATATGTTCTCGTCCTGCACCAGTCTCAAAGGCGGCGGCACGCCACAAACCGCGTATGACAGCTCTCATACAAATAAGGAATACGCCCGCATCGACGGCGGCTCTACTTCCGCCACCCCCGGCTACTTCACCGCCGCCCCGTAACAACCGGCATGTCACGGCAGCCCCCTGTATGGGGTTAGTAGCTACCGTGTGCGGGGTGCACATACATGGGGATAACGGGCGGCTTTTTAGGCCTGCCGGATGCAGATGCTGCTGCCGGAATTCGTCTTTGTGACGGCAATGTGGCTGGGAATGGCGCCTGCGAGGGATTCCACATGTGATATGATGCCCACCATGCGCTGCTCCCGCACTTCATTCAGGATGGAGACGGCGCTGTCCAGCGTCTCCCCGTCCAGAGAACCGAAGCCTTCGTCGATGAACAGGGAATCAAGCCGGATGCCGCCGCTTTTCTGCTGCACCACGTCGGTCAGGGCAAGCGCAAGGCTGAGCGATGCCATGAAAGTTTCGCCCCCGCTCAGGCTGGCTGTGCTCCGTTCCCTGCCGGTGTATGTGTCGCTGACGGTGATGTCCAGCCCCTTGAAGCCCTTGCCGCCTTCCTTTTCCGTCCTGAGGATAAAGCGGTAGCGCCCTGACGATACCTTGCTGAAACGCAGGTTTGCGGCAGTGACGACTTCTTCAAGGTAGGTGCCGAGTACCCAGGAGTCCAGCTGTACTTTTTTGGGATTGTTGCCGTTGATGTCCCCGGCGAGCGCAAGGAGCGGGGCATATTCCTTTTCCTTTGCCTCCAGCCTGCTGCGGCCCCTGGCAATCCGCTGCTCACGGTCCTGCAGCGTTGCCTGTTCGGCAGCAAGTTTTTCCCTGGCCTGCACCAGTTCCTCGTTTTTCTGCTGCTGCTGTGCAAGTTCCTGCTCCGCCTGTTCCAGCGCCAGTGCCAGCGCTTCCGGATCCCCGGCATGGTGTACGGCAAGCTGCGTCTCTACGGTACGGAGCGATTCATGCCAGTCCGTACATGACTGCCGGAGCCGTGCCGCTTCCTCCGGGGAAAGCAGTGCCGCGCGGACATCCGCTTCGCTGCCAAAGCTGGATGCGGCGACTGCAGCTGCACTGCCTTCCGATGCTGCCGCAAAATCGCCCGAAAGCGATTCCAGCTGCCGGGCAAGGGATCGGGCTTCCCCCTGCAGGGAACTGCACTGCCGCCCGGCGTATTCCTGGGCCTGCGCAAAGCTGTCTGTTTCCTGCCTGAGCGCTGCCTGCTGCCGTTCCAGTTCCTTGCGGTGCAAAAGCAGTTCTTCGGTACCGCCGCCGTCTTCCCCGGTACTGCGGCACTGTGCTGCCGTGCGTGCAAGTTCTTCTACGGCCGCCGTTACCTCCTGGTGATATGCGGCAATGTGGTTCGGGGTGGGGGTCGGATCCGTGCGGCGGGGCAGCTCTGCTGCCGCAGGGAGCGCTGTCTGCGTGCGTGCGGCGGCATCCTGCAGGTGCTCCGTCATAAGCGTGATGAGTCGTGCCGCTTCCTGCAGCTGGGCTTCGCGCTGGGAAAGGCTTTGCTCCTTCTGCTGCAGGTTTTCCAGGGAACTTTCGTCCGCAATGATGCGTTCGTCAAAGCAGATGCCTGTATGCAGGAATGCCGCCGGAGCAGGGTGGCTGGTGGAACCGCAGACAGGGCAGGGAAGCCCGTCCTTCAGCTGTTCCGCCATTGCTGCCGCGGCATTGGTGTCTTTTTCGTGCTGCTGCTGTTCCCGCAGTGCCTTTATTTCTGCCTCAAGCTTCTGGATGAGCGTTCTGCAGCGTTCCCGTTCTTCCGTGCACGATGCCAGTTCTTCTGCCGCCCTTTGGCCTGCGGGAGCGGTCTTTGCGTAGAGCCGGGCAACATGTGCTTCTGCTGCCCTGAATGCCTGCTGTGCCTTTGCACGTTCCTGCGCCTGGCTGAGCTTTGTGTCCAGCTCGTACAGGGCAATGCCGCAGGCTTCAAGCTGTCTGCGCTGCTCTTCGTTCTGGCCTTCTTGCCGGGCAAGCTCCTGCTGCCGTGCCAGTGCCGCGGAAAGCTTTGCCTGTACCTCTGCCTGGCGGGACTGTGCCTGCTGCAGCCGCTGCTGAGCCGCATCCCTGCCGCGCAGTGCTTCGCCAAGCTTTTCTGCTTCCTCTGCACGGGCAAGCCGGGCTTCCTGCGCCTGTACGGCATCTTTCTGTGCGTTCAGCACGGCTTGTTTCTGCTGCAGCATGGCGGCGGTGCGGGCGTCTTCCAGCCTGTCTGCCAGTTCCTTCTTTTTTTCGCCCAGTTTGCGGATGCCTTCCGTGCATGCTGCGTGGGATTCCTGCATGGCGGCAAGTTCAGTGCTGATTTCCTGCAGCCGCCGCGCGCTGTCTTCTGCGTTAAAGCCGTCGCAGTCTGCCTCTAGTGCCCGGCGCAGGGCTTCAAGCTCCTGCCGTGCGCTGTCGGCGTCTGTTTTTGCCTGCTGGCAGAGCGACGTGTAGAATTCGACCGGGAAAAGCTTTGCGAGCGTGTTCTTCTTGTTGCTGGGGTCCTCGTGCAGGAAACGCGCGAATTCCCCCTGCGGCAGGAGTACAATCTGCGAAAATTCTTCCTTGCTGAGCCCGATGAGGTTCTTGATTTTTTCGTTCAGCTCGCTCAGTTTGCCTTCTTTCTGTTCCCACTGCGCGCCCTGGCCGCTGCGCCCGTAGAATTCGAGCGTCTGGAGCTTCTTTGTTTTCTTGCCGGTGCGGGTGGTGTGGCTGCGCTCCACGGTGCGGACTATCCGGTACTGCAGGCCGTTCAGCAGGAAGGTGAATTCCACTGAGCCGTCTTCATCTTCGGGGGCATAGTCGCTGTGCAGGTGCACGTCCTTGTGGCTGCGGTATCCGGCGGTTTCTCCGTAGAGTGCGTAGGTCATTGCGTCGAAAATCGTTGTCTTGCCGCTGCCGGTGCGCCCGGTTACAAGAAACATGTCCTGCACGGCGGTAAAGTCGATTTCTTCCCGGACGAAGGGGCCTATGTTTCTGAGCTTAAGAAAAAGCGGTTTCACTGTATGCCTCCCTGTATCCGGGCGGCGTAGGAGCGGAACAGCGCCGTTTCTGCCTCAAGCGCCGCGCCTGCATCGTCCGTACCGCTGCCTCCGTATATGTCTTTGTGGAATGCGCGGAAAATGTCTTCCGCAGAATGCCCGCTGTGCTCGGCAAGCAGTTCCCGGCGCTCGCTCAGCGTGGTACTGCTGCCGCCCGCGGCGCCGTCCTGCGCGTAGGTAAATGACAGGATGCGGGGAAAGCGCTGCCTGAGCCGTGCGATGGGGTTTTCCACGGCGCCCCTGTCCGTGCAGACGGCCTGCACGTAGTCGTCCCGGGTGTGGTCAAAGGCGCTGCCGGAAAGCAGCTCTGAGAACGGCGCCTTAAGTATGGTGCAGCGGTGGAGCGGGTGCACGGGGATTTTCTGCACGTCCGGTTCTGAGCCGGCACTGACGCTTACCGAAAGCATGTATTTGTCTTCCTGGCTTTCTGCAAAGGAATAGCACAGCGGTGCGCCGGAGTACCAGACATGGTTTCCTGCCTGCTGGCAGCTGTGCAGGTGGCCGAGCGCCGTGTATGCAAAGCCCTTGAACGAGTCTGCTGCAACCTGCTCTGCGGTGCCCACGGGAATCCGCTCGGATTCGCTGCGCCGGCTGCCGGCCGCAAAAAGGTGGGCGCAGAGCACGGCTGCGGCACCGGAACGTTTTCCGCGGGCGCGCACTATCTGCTCAACAGCCGCGTCAAGCAGCTCCTGCTGTCCCCGGAGCGGCGCCTGGAACAGATCTGCGCTGCCGGAATTCCCCGCCCTGATGCAGCCGGGCGTCAGAAACGGCAGCTGGTATACCTCCGCGTCTGCCACGAAAACCGGCTCCGTGAAGGTGCTGCAGTCCGTGCAGATGTGGATGCGCTGCGCCGACAATATGTCTTTTGCAAAGGAAAGCCGCTCTGCGCTGTCGTGGTTGCCCGCGAGCAGGAATATATGCAGCCGGGGAAATGCATGGTTTGTGCCGGTAAGGAATGTGCTCAGGAGCGATACGGCTTCCGGGGGCGGAACAGCCCGGTCGTACACGTCGCCGGGTACGATGAGCGCATCGTAGGGGCTGCCCGCCGTGCAGGCGCGCTGCAGCTCCTCCGTTACCTGCGCAAGAAAATGCTGCTGGTCATCGATGAGCGGCTGCTCGAAGAATGTCTTGCCAAGGTGCCAGTCGCCAGTCTGGAGGAATTTCATGCAGCAAGTATAGCACGGAAGCCTGAGATTTTCAAATTGGCAGTTGCTATTTTGTGAATTTTATACTAATATGATACTAGGGCAGTTTGAAAATTACAGTTTTCAGGCTGTCCTCTGATACGAGTGAAGATAAAAAAGTTCCACGATTATGCGCGGACGGTTTCCGGACATTGCGGAATGCTGCCGTCTGCCCTGATTTGATTTGAGGGAGGTTTAGGAGCCGCCGCTAGGGCTGTTCCGGGACGCGATGTTCGGCAAGCGGACTTTTTTATCATGGTTTCAGGGGGCTGTTGACGAAGACCTGCTCGGTTCCTTTGATGCCATGCTGGCACTCATACTGTTCTCGTTCGGTACGGTTTCCAACTTGTTCGGGCTGGCAGCTGCCGTTCTGTTTTCCCCGGACGGCCTGATGAAATGCCTTGACGGCGGTGTCACGTTCCTGTGCCTTGTATCGATTGTCCTTGTTGCTGTCTTCCTGTTCCGGAGAAAGCGCTACAATGAGTACAGCGTTGTCATTTCCATCATCATCGGGCTTATGCTCTTTCCCTGCATTTTCATCACGTCCGGCGGCATGGGCGGCACCTTCATCTACTATTTCTTCTGCATAGCCGCATCATTCGGCTTTTCCGTGCGGAAACTCCGCCAGATGGCCTATCCCATTGCGTGCCTTGCCGTCTACGACCTGCTGATGTTCCTGTCATACCGCGGGGTGCTTCCCTTTGGGCGCGACTATCATTCCGTGAACATTGTGCCGCTGCTCATCGGTTTTTCTGCAACCTGGCTTTTTGTGTTCTTTACCACGCGGAGCTGCATCACCGTCCTGCTGAAGGAGCGCCGTGCGATACAGGAGGCGGAAAAGCGCTACGAGGAGCTTGCCTCCCGTGACGAGCTGACGGGACTGCCCAACCGGCGCAAGCTGGACGAGGAGCTTGCCCTGCGGAATTTCCGCTACGGCATTATGTTTGACATCGATCATTTTAAGCAGATAAACGACGTTTACGGGCACCAGGAAGGGGACCGGAAGCTCCAGGAGCTTGCAGCCCTGTTCAAGCGCGCTGCCTCCAATGAATTCCGCTTTTTCCGTTACGGCGGCGAGGAATTCTTTGTGCTGAGCCGCTTTGATTTTGACGACACGGTAAAGGTGCTCCGTTCCATCTTTGAGCATGTCCGTACCGAGCTGAAGATTGACGGCAAGCCGATAACGGTGAGCGCGGGGATTTCCGGCGATTTGTCCGGCTCCCTTGAAATGTTCGTAAAGGAAGCCGACGCAAACCTGTACATTGCCAAGCATAACGGCCGGAATCAGTGCGTGTTCAGCGGCGAGCGCCTGTTCTAGGCCGCCTGCCGGGCAAAGCTGCCTGCGGCGGGGGCTGCCTCACTTGTAAAGAATGGCACTATGGCTTAGAATAGAACTATGAATTTGGATGATTACAGGCTGAACGCCTACCGCAAGGCTTCGGACGAAGGAAACAAAGATAGCGGCATTACTGCCGGCGGCTTAAAAGCCGGCGGCAATAAAGCTGGCGGCAGTAAGCCTGCCAGTGTATCACGGGAAATCCGCCGCAGTGCTGAACCGGGGCATGTTCCCCTGGTGCACAAGCCGGTTTTTGAGAAAGTGAACAGCCGCGTCGGTGAAATCCTTGCGCAGGATCACGCGGAGCAGGAAAACCTTGAACAGGCGAAGATTGCCGCCCGCACCGGCATCTGGTACAGCAAAAAAGTAAGTCCTTCTGCGGACGATGTAAGGAAAGCCGCTGCAGGGCTGACATCCGGCGGGCTTATAAAGGTGCCGGAGCAGCCGCGCGAGCCGGGGCAGCAGGACAGCATTTACCGCCGCGTGGCGAAATTCCTTGTCATTATCGGGGTTGACGAGGCTGCAAAAATCCTTCCGCACCTGACCGAAGAACAGACCGAAAAAATCATCCCTGAAATCGCTTCCATCCGCCATGTTTCCCCGGAGGAATCCGAGCAGATTCTTGCGGAATTCCAGACGCTGCTCGACCAGGCACGCGAAAGCGGCGGGGTGGACACGGCGCGCACTATACTCACCAAGGCATACGGCTCCGAGAAAGCAGAGTCCCTGCTGGAAAAGACCGTTGCATTCCCTAACGGAAAACCCTTCGATTACCTTGCCGATGCTGATGCCGCCCGCATCGGGGTGCTGCTCAACGGCGAAAGCGAGGCCGTGCAGTCGCTGGTGCTGTCGCAGATAGAGCCGAAGAAGGCCGCTGCCGTACTCAATGCAATGGACGAGAAAACCAAGGGGCACATCATCCTGCGCCTTGCAAAGATGAAGCCCGTTGCCCCCGCCGTGCTGGAAAGCGTAAACAAGAGCCTGCACGAGAAGCTGCTCATGCAGAACACGGAAAACACGCAGAACCTTGACGGGCGCGGCGTACTTGCACAGATTCTTAAGCGCATGGATCCGCAGGCGGAAACATCCATCATTGCCACGCTCAGCAGCGAGGATCCGGAGCTGGGTGCCGACCTGCGCAAGCGGCTCTTTACCGAGGAAGACATCATCGGGGCGGATGACCGTTTCCTGCAGAACAAGCTGCATGACATGGATGACCGTGACATTGTGAACCTTATCCGCGGCAAGAGTCAGGAATTCCGCCAGAAAATCCTGTACAACCTTTCACGCCACCGCGGCGATACCATCCTTGAAGACGAGCAGCTTAATCCGCTTGCTCCGCGTGCAGAGTGCGAAAAGATAACTTCCCAGTTCTTTGCTGACCTGCGCCGGGCCTGGGAATGCGGCGAGCTCCGCGTGGAGGGCCGTGATGACGGTGAAATCTACGTATGATGGAGCGGAACCAGATCTACAAAGGCTTCCGGGTGCTGGATATTGTTCCCGTGGAGGATTGCAGTTCCAGTGGAATCTACCTGCGCCACGAACGCACCGGCATGGAAGTCTTCCATCTGCTCAACGATGACAAGGAAAACCTTTTTGCCTTTGCCTTCAGGACGCCCAGCCGTGACAGCACCGGTGCCGCCCACGTACTGGAGCACAGCGTGCTCTGCGGGTCGGAAAAATATCCGCTCAAGGATCCCTTCCTGCGGCTGTCCAACCAGAGCGTCAATACCTACCTGAACGCGTATACGGCCAGCGACCATACGGTGTTCCCCGCAAGTTCCTACGTAAAGGCGGATTATTTCAACCTGTTTTCCGTGTATGCAGATGCCGTGTTCTTTCCCCTGCTGCGTCCTGAAATCTTTTCCCAGGAATGCTGCCGCCTGGAACCCGGCGCGGACGGTGCCCCGGTGCTCCAGGGCGTCGTCTACAATGAGATGAAGGGCAACTATGCATCCTTTGAGCGCGTTGCATCAGACGAAATTGAGCGGGCTGTCCTTGGCGGCACCAGCTATGCCTGTGATTCCGGCGGCGATCCGCTTGCCATACCGTCGCTGACCCTGCAGCGCCTGCGCGCCTACCACCGCAGGCATTACTGCGCGCGCAACTGCCGACTTTTCCTTTATGGTAATATTCCCACCGAAGAGCAGCTGGACTTTATCGACGCCGCCGTTATGCAGCGCCTGGGGGACGGAGGCCGGGCTGTTCCGTGGCCGCGTACAGATGTTCCCCGTGCCCCCCTGCCGCGCGTGCATGCGCAGGGGCCTGCCGATGCTGATGATGCTTCCGCCGGCAGTGGGGGAAAGGGCATTGTCTCGCTTGTCTGGCGCACGGCCCGTTCCCTTGATGCCGTAAATATTTCGCGCTTTTCCATGGAGCTCTTCTTCCTTGACGAGCTGCTGTGGGGGGATGACTGTGCGCCGGTGGCAAAGGCGCTGCTGGAAAGCGGTCTGGGCGAAGACATTGGGCCGCAGACCGGCATGGATCTGGGCTGCCGCTTCCCCACCATCTGCTTTGCCCTGCGCGGGGTAGAGAAGAAGCATGCCGCAAAGGTGCAGAAAGCGGTTTTTGCCGTACTTGAGAAGCTGTGCCGGACGGGCATACCGCAGGAAGATATTGAACGTACCGCCATGGCCTTTGAATTCAGCAACCGCGAAATCAAGCGGCCGGACGGCAATCCGTATTCGATTGTATTGCTGCGGCGCTGCCTGCGCGGCTGGCTGTACGGCGCAAAGCCCTGGGAAACGCTGCTGTTCCGCAGCGAATTTGCCGTACTCCGCCGCAGGATTGAGGAGCAGCCGTCCTACCTGACGGACTTGATCCGCACCCACCTGCTGCAGAACGAACTTCGTTCGCTTGTTACCGTGGTGCCTTCCGCCCGCTGGAGCAGGAGCCGTGCCCGCGCCGAATCTGCGGCTGCCGGTGCACTCCTTGCGGCAAAGGGGCTTACCCGCGCCCGCCGGGAGCTGGAAGCGATGCATGCTTTCCAGAATGATGATTCGGATGAAAAAAATGCAGCCCGGGTGCCGGGAATCAGCATTGCTGACCTTGACGCCACGATGGAAAAGCCGTCGCTCAGGAAGACTGAGGTGCTGGGGGTGCCCCTGTACGTAAGCCGCGAGCCGACGAACGGTATTGTTTACTTTGAGCTGTCGTTTCCGGCGGATACGCTTCCTGCCGCCGATTATCCGTATCTGCCCTTCCTTGCGTATGCCGTTCCGCAGGTCGGCTGGAAGGGCATTCCCTGGGACGAGGCGGCGGCGCTGGTCGGCAGTACGACCGGCGGCTTTGGTGCATATACCAGCACTCTTCATGTGCCGGACTGCTCCGTGCAGCGTAAGGAAACAGAGCCGTATATCGGCCGGGACTGGGTGGTGTTCAGGTTCAAGGTGCTGGAAGAACGCGCCGCCGATGCATTCCGCCTGCTGTGCGACTGCCTGACGGGCACCGATTTTTCGGATACCGCGCGTCTGGAGGAGCTTGCTGCCTCGTACTTCAATTCGCTGAAGTCCTCCGTAGTGCCGAGTGCGCATATTTTTGCCCTGTACCGTGCCCTCTGCACGCTGAACCACAACAAGGCCGTCGATGAGATATGGAACGGCATCTGCTCCCTGTTTACGGCAGAAAAACTGTACAAGTCCGGCGGTGCACGCATTGCGCGCCGGATGCGTTCCCTGCTGGCGCGGCTGCGGCAGGGCGGTGCGCTTATGCATGTAATTGCCACGCCGGACGGTGCTGCCGCCGTACGCCGCTGCCTGCCGTCTTTCATCAGGGAAGCAGAAATCCATGCGCCGCTCCCGGCAGCGGTGCAGCCGGACAGTGCATTCTATGCCCTTACAAAGCTGCCGTTCAAGGGGCGCGGTTCCGGCGAACTTTTTGTGATACCGGGAAGCATCGGCTTTGCTGCCTGTGCCATGCCCGCCGCCCCCTTCGGCACACAGGAATGCGTTGCGGACAGCGTGTATGCCCATTACCTGACGCACAGCCTGCTGTGGAAGGAGATTCGGACTGCGGGCGGTGCCTACGGGGTGTACCTGTCGCCGAACAGCAGCTCCAACTGCATGCGCTTCCTGACCTACCGCGACCCCAGGCCGGGGGATTCCCTTGCCGCATTGCCGGTGCTCCTGGAGTCGGCAGCCGGGGAATCTTTTGCGCCGGAAGAAGTTGTGCAGGCCGTCACCGGCTCCTATTCCGACGAAGTGTACCCGATTACGCCGTCTGCAAAGGGCAGGCGGGAATTCCTGTGGGCACTCTGCGGCATGGACGCCGCCATGTACCGCCGCCGCCTGCGCCAGCTGCTTTCCATCCGCAGTGCTGATTTGCAGAAGGCCGCCGCGCGCTGTGCACAGAATGCCGGGGAATGCGGCAGCAAGGTCATATTCTGCGGAAAATCGCTGCTTTCCCCGGAAATACAGGAGATGACTGGTAAAACTATTAGTTTGCCGTTATAATAAAAGCTGAAGAAAGGAGATGGAGTTTCAAAAGTCGGACGAGTTTTGAAACTCCTTCCAAATTTGCCTCAAAAACCGCAATGCAATGAGGTTTTTGGGAGCCAGTTTCAAAAGTAACAGACTTTTGAAACTGGCGCAGGATATTTGTATGGATGATAAGAATTTAGAAAAACTGGTGAAAATGATCCGGCAGCTTGTCTCTGACGTGCAGGGTGCTCCCTATCCGGGGGACGGCTTTGAGCCGGAGCTGTATTCCATCTGGTATGAGCACGTGCAGCGCAACGCCCAGAACTGCAATGAGTTCCTTGCGGCGAATTTTCCGCTGGGACTGACGAAATTTAATGATTCTTTGACGAAAATGTTTAAATAGACTATACCAAAACGCCGAAAATGCTTGTAGAAGGAAGCTTTGTCTTCCCTTGTGAGGTTTTTGGGTGGGTATTGGTATGGATGTAAACAAGATAAAGCGCAGCAAGCGTTCTATGCTCAAAGGCACGCTCAGGAAAAACGGTTTTGACAGGTGGCGGCTTGTCATGAACGGTTTCAGCGAGGCGACTGGTGAGGAATGCACTTTTTTCATAGAATTCTACATCGTGAACCCGTTGATTTCTCCCTCTGAATGCGTGCTCGGCTTTAAGAGCCGTATGCGGGCAACGACTGCCGACCTGCAGGCTGCGCTTGCCGGCACTGAAAGCGAAAAATCACTGCTTTCGGAAGCCCTTGTCCAGCCTTCTTTTGCCATGGTCAAGGTCGGCTGCCTTTCCAAAGAAGGCAAGCAGCTCAATTCTTTCTATCCGTGTGCCTCTGTCAGGCTGGATGCCCCGGACTACCTTATACGGATGGGTTCTTCCGATGCCAATACCTGCATCCTCACTGATACCTCAACCCTCGGCTCTGTAACCGTTACGCGTTCCGACCTGATTGAGCGCCCGGAACTGATGTGCAATGCCGGAACGCTTTCCTGGAATCTCCATTACACCGTGGAGGGAAGCTTCTTTCCCAACTATAATGACAAGAACTGCCACTGGTCATGCTTCGGCGCCCATACCTCCTTTTCCGGCACCATCATCATGGACGGCGAGAAATTCAATGTGAGTGCCAAGACTTCCTACGGCTATTTCGACAAGAACTGGGGACGCAGCTTTGCAGCCCCCTTCCTGCATCTGAGTTCCTGCAATCTGACGAGCAACATCAGCGGCAAAAAGCTGATGAATTCCTGCTTTGCCGTGCAGGGCGAATACAACAAGCGTCTGAGCATCCTGACGTCCTTTGAGGGCGTTGTAAAGGAATTCCATGCCGGCAGCCACCGTAAATTCGACGTGCACTACGAATGTACGGAAATGCCGCCCGATGATGACGGCGTCAAGCTGCACTGGTCGGTCAGCATGAACGACCGCAAAAACCTTGTGGACATTGATATCTGCTGCCCCACGGAATCCATGTTTGTGCGCGACTATGAATGTCCCGAAGGCGCCCGCCGCGTGATGAAGGTGCTCGGCGGCGGCTGCGGCGTGGGCGAACTCAAATTCTACCACCGCATCAAGAAAAACCTGGAGCTGATCGAGGACGTGCACGTGGCAAACTGCCTGTGCGAGTTCGGGAACATAGAACTGCCGGAACTTTAGGTCTGTTAAAACTGTAGTTTCACTAGGAAAAGAATGCGCTCCCGGCGGAAAAATGCCTGCCTCCGCTGGTTGTAACGCTTCTCATTACAAATGCGGCGGCAGGCGTTTTTCCGCTTCCGCGCATTATTATCCCGCTGGGACTGCTGCTGCACAGGCCGTCCGTTTTTCCTGCATAAAAATTTGATTTTTCCTCCGTTCGTTTGTATTTTAAACATGAAATGGAGGTGAACTATGAACTACGACCAGATGACGGTGAAAACGCAGGATGCTATCCAGGAAGCCGGCAGTCTTGCGATGCAGAAAAGTGCAAGTGAGATTGGCAACGAACATCTGCTCATCGCCCTCCTTAAGCAGAAAGACGGCACGGTTCCCCCGCTGGTGGAGCGTATCGGCGTGCAGCCGGGCGCCCTGCTTGCCGAGCTGGAGCACCTTGCCGACCAGTACCCGCGGGTAAGCGGGAACACCCAGATGGCTTTTTCTTCCGATGCCCAGCGCACAATCGCCAAGGCTGAATCGGAAATGTCCGCGCTCAAGGACTTGTACCTTTCTACCGAACACCTGTTCCTTGCCATGACGGAGGCGTCCGACAAGGTTGGCGCCATGCTCCGTTCCCACGGCTGCACGCGGAAGGCAGCACTGGATGCGCTCAAGGCGGTGCGGGGCAACCAGAGCGTTGATTCCCAGGACCCGGAAAGCAAAATCCGTTCCCTTGAAAAATATTGTACCGACCTGACGGCACGCGCCCGGCAGGACAAAATTGACCCCGTCATCGGGCGTGACGAAGAGATCCGCCGCGTGATGGAGGTTATCAGCCGCCGTACCAAGAACAATCCTGTGCTCATCGGAGAGCCGGGCGTGGGCAAAACCGCCATTGTGGAAGGTCTTGCACGCCGTATTGCCGCCGGTGACGTGCCGGAAAGCCTCAAGAACAAGCGCCTGCTGGCGCTGGATTTGGGCCTGCTTGTGGCCGGTGCCAAATTCCGCGGCGAATTCGAAGAGCGCCTCAAAGGCGTCATCACGGAAGTTACAAAGTCCGAAGGCCAGATTATCCTCTTTATTGACGAGCTGCACACGATTGTGGGCGCAGGCGCCGCAGAAGGAAGCATGGACGCGGGGAACCTGCTCAAGCCCGCGCTTGCCCGCGGTGAACTGCACGTCATCGGTGCCACCACGCTCAACGAGTACCGCAAGTACATCGAGAAGGACGCCGCACTGGAGCGCCGTTTCCAGCAGGTCTACTGCAAGGAGCCGACTGTAGAAGATGCCATTGCCATACTGCGCGGGCTCCGCGACAAGTACGAAATCCACCACGGTGTGCGCATTGACGACGAGGCGCTCGTTGCAGCCGCCATGCTGAGCAACCGCTACATCACGAACCGTTTCCTGCCGGACAAGGCCATCGACCTGGTGGACGAGGCTGCCAGCCGCCTGAAAATGGAAATTGAAAGCCAGCCCGTGGAGCTTGACAAGGCTGAGCGGAAAATCCTGCAGCTTGCGGTGGAAAAGCAGTCCCTTTCCAAGGAAGACGACGAGGCGAGCAGGGAGCGGCTTGCCAAACTGGAAAAGGAACTTGCCGAGCTGACAGCTTCCCGCGATGCGATGAAGCTCCAGTGGCAGAACGAAAAGCTTTCCCTCGAAGGGAGCCGCAAGGTAAAGGAAGACCTGGAGAAGGCGCGTTTTGACGAAGAGAAATACACCCGTGAGGGCAATCTGGAAAAGGCTGCCGAGTTAAAGTATTCCCTTATTCCTGCACTGGAAAAACAGCTTGCCGAGGAACAGGAGAAGGCCTCCCGCGGCGGGGATCTGAGCGACGAACGCAAGAGTCTGCTGCGCAAGGAAGTGACGGAGGAAGACATTGCCCGCGTGGTGAGCGAATGGACCGGCATACCTGTGGCAAAAATGCTTGCGGGCGAAAAGCAGAAGTACCTGCAGCTGGAGGAGGTGCTGCACCGCCGGGTCATCGGTCAGGATACTGCCGTACAGGCTGTTTCCGACGCAATCCGGCGCAACCGGGCCGGCCTGAACGACCCCAACCGTCCGCTCGGCTCATTCCTTTTTATCGGGCCGTCCGGCGTGGGCAAAACCGAGCTTGCAAAGACGCTTGCAGATTTCCTCTTCAACGACGAAAAGGCGCTTACCCGCATAGACATGAGCGAGTACATGGAAAAATACAGTGTTTCCCGCCTTATCGGTGCACCGCCGGGATACGTCGGCTACGACGAGGGCGGGCAGCTGACGGAAGCTGTGCGCCGCCGTCCGTACAGCGTGGTGCTCTTTGACGAGGTAGAAAAGGCTCACCCGGACGTGTTCAACGTGCTGCTGCAGGTGCTGGATGACGGACGGCTTACGGACGGGCAGGGGCGTGTGGTGGACTTCAAGAATTCCATCATCATCATGACGAGCAACCTTGGCAGCGACCTGATTCTGGAATCCGACGACATTGCGGGGGATGCTTCCCTGCGGGAAAACATTGACCTGCTGCTCAAAAAGACTTTCCGCCCGGAATTCCTGAACCGCATTGACGGCATTGTGATGTTCAAGCGGCTGGAAAAGGAGCACATCAAGGGCATTGTGCGGATGCAGCTGGAACGTGTGGCGCAGCGGCTTGCCGGACGCCGCATTACGCTCCGCTTTGGCGACAGTGCGCTGGATTTCATTGCGGACAAGGGTTACGAGCCTGCGTTCGGGGCGCGCCCGGTCAAGCGGGCAATCCAGACCTATGTGGAAAATCCGCTTGCCCGCGAGGTGATTGCGGGGCGCTTTGCAGAAAACTGCACTATCACGGTGGAGAAAGCAGCTGACGGGGACGCGCTTGCTTTCAGCGCATCATGAATACCGGCAACAGGGGATGCGGCGGGCTGCCGCAAAGTTCCCCTGTTTGTGTAACTTTCATGAATGTGCGGGCTTTTTATTTCAAGTGTTCCCGTTGAAGAAAGCAGTTCCGCTGCTCTGCGCCGTCCTGCTGTCCCTGTGCTGCGCGAAGGCTTCCGCCGGGGCTGCCCTGGGAGTGCAGGCGGGCGGCGTTCCGTCAGTGCCGTCCGATATTCCGCCGGCAGCAGAACTTGCCCTTACGCTGAAATTTGATACGCTTCCCTTTGTGTTCTCTTCCCGCATCTGCATGGAAGACCTGCGCCTCAGCAGTGCTGCGCTTGTCATGGATATGTGGGTGGGAAATCCCGTCATCGGCGGCTCGATTGTCCACTTCTTTTATGGCCCCGGCCTTGCGTTTTCCTATGCTCCCCGCCGTGAGGAAAGCGGCGGTACCAGGCCGTGGCAGTTTTTTGCCGGCCCCCGCTTTGTAGTGGGGCTGAATGCCTTTGTTGAAGACAACATTGAGCTGTACGGGCAGACGGCGATGGAACTGGGCATTGTTGCCGGGGAATCCGTCATGCCGGCTTTCCGCTCCCATTTCCCGGTGGAAGTGGGCATCCGCTTCTGGTTCTAAAAGCCCGGAACCCGTTTTCCCCTGTTCATTTTTGTGCAAGGCAGCCGTGCAGGTACTGCGCCGCCGCCTCCAGTTCCTCCTGCAGGTGCCACGGCGGATTGATGACGAGCATGCCGCTGCCGTAGAGGTGTGCGCCTGCTTCCGTATTCATGCTTTCCGGCGCCCGCACGCTAAGTTCGCAGCGGAAGCTTTCTGCGGGCATCGTACCGAGCTTTGCGTCGTCCTGCAGGGCTGTGAGCATCTGTGCAGTTTCATTCTTGCGGCGGACAATCAGGGGGTACCACAGCGCAATGATAGCCGTGTTCCATTTGCGGTGCACGAGCTTGAGCGTCTCTGTGACCTGCCGGTAGTCGGAAGCGTCCTCGTAGCTGGGGTCGCAGAGCACCAGTCCCCGCTTGACCTGCGGCGGTGTCAGCGCGCGCAGGGCCGTGTAGCTGTCTTCTTCGTGCAGTTCCGTCCGCGCCGCTGCAGGCTGCTCGCCGTCAGCTGTAAGCAGCGGCAGCGCCATGTTTTCCCGCAGTGCCGCGGCTGCCTGCGGATGCTTTTCCACAGTAACGTGGCGGTCGCCTTTCCTAAGGTAAAGCCGTGTGAGTTCCGGGCTGCCCGCATACAGCCTGTGCGAAAGGTACGGCGCTTCTGCTGCCAGATAGTCCTGAATGCACTGCGGGGCCGCAGCGTCCTGTTCCTGCAGCCGCAGGATGCCGCCTGCCGCTTCTTCTGTCCTGAGCAGGCGCTCATCATCAAGCCGGAACCTTCCGGCCCCTGCATGGCTGTCGATAACGGTAAACGGTTTTTCTTTCCGGCAGAGCGAGTGCAGGATGAGCGTCAGGCAAATGTGCTTGAGGACGTCTGCATGGTTCCCCGCATGGTATTCGTGCTGGTAGCTGAGCATCAGGCTTTCTCCAGGCCGAGCCGCTCTGCAAGGGCTGCAAGCTCTGCGTTCCATGCAGCGGCGCTTGCATCGCTGGGCATGCGCCAGTCCCCGCGCGGAGAAAGGCAGACCGTTCCCACCTTTGCTCCGTCGGGCATGCAGGAACGCTTGAACTGCTGGCTGAAAAAGCGCCGGTAGAACGAAGTGAGCCATTTGAAAATCATATCGCGTGTGTATACGCTGTCCGTGCCTTCCGCCGTCCGTCCGAGCAGTGCCTGTTCAGCAAGGAAGAAAATTTTCTCCGGCCCGGCGCCCCAGCGGAGCACGTGGTAGAGGAAAAAGTCGTGCAGTTCGTAGGGGCCCACCAGTTCCTCGGTTTTCTGGCTGATGGAACCTTCCTGCGGCGGCAGCAGTTCCGGGCTGACCGGCGTGGCAAGAATGTCGCGCAGCACGGGTGCAAGCCCTCCGTCAGTGCCGGATTTTTCTGCTTCCGCGGCGAACCAGTCCACAAGGTGGCGCACGAGCGTCTTGGGAATGCTTGCATTCACGCCATACATGGACATCTGGTCGCCGTTGTACGTGCACCAGCCGAGTGCAAGTTCACTCAAATCCCCTGTACCGATGACAATGCCGCCGCTCTTGTTTGCCCAGTCCATGAGCACCTGTGTCCGTTCGCGTGCCTGGCAGTTCTCGTAGGTAACGTCATGGCAGTTTTCGTCCTGCCCGATGTCTGCAAAATGCTGCCGGACGGCTTTCTGTATGTCGATTTCCTTGAGTGTCGCCCCGGTCTGCTCCGCGAGGGATCGCGCATTGGCAAGCGTACGCCCCGTGGTGCCGAAGCAGGGCATGGTGATGGCAGTGATGGCGCTGCGGCTGATGGCGCACTTGTCGAAGGCCCGTGCCGTTACCAGCAGTGCAAGTGTGGAATCCAGTCCGCCGCTCAGGCCGATGACTGCGCTCTTTGCATGGATGTGCCGGAACCGCTTTGCAAGCCCTTCTGCCTGCATCTCTATGACTTCCCGGCAGCGTTCGCTCCGTCTGGCAGGATCATGCGGCACAAAGGGACGGGGATCCACGCCGCCGATCAGCCGTTCCGTGCCGGGCAGATCCGTCCCGTTCCCTGCATGGAAACCGATGTGTGCCGTGCTGGTTCCGCCGGAGAACACATTGTCTGCAATTTCAAAGTCCACGGTGCGGAAATGGGAGCAGCCGCCGGCTTCCTGCGCACAGCAGGCAAATGTCGTTGTCCGGAGCCGGTCGTGCCAGAGCCGTTCAAGGTCAAGGTCGGCGGCTGTTATCCGTGTATCCTCTGCGAACAGCGGTGATTCGGCGGCAATGCTGCCGTTGTGTGCAATGATGCAGTGCCCTCCGAACACCATGTCGGTGCTGCTTTCGTCATGCCCGGCACTCGCATACAGGTATGCAGAAACGGTCTTTGCCGAGTGCGCCGCCACGAGCATCCGGCGGTATTCCGCCTTTCCTGCGACTTCGTTGCTGGCGCTCAGGTTCACGATGACTGTGGCACCGTGCAGGGCGTGCAGCGTGGAAGGGGAGAGCGGCACCCATACGTCTTCGCAGATTTCCGCTGATACGCAGAAACGCATGTCGTTCTTGTCCTGCAGCATGATGTCCGTCCCGAAGGGTATGTCGCCGGGAAAACCGGGAATGCGTATGGTTTCGGGGAGCGTCCCCATTGCCGGCGTGAACCACCTGCGCTCGTAGAATTCTGCATATTCCGGGATGAATGTCTTGGGAATGACTGCCAGCACTTCTCCTCGCAGGATGAATGCGGCGCAGTTGTAGCGTGCACCGTGCAGTTCCACCGGAAGTCCGGCGGCAAAGAGCACGTCGCAGCTTCTTGTCTGCTCGCAGATGTTCCGGAGGGCGGCGTACGCAGCCTGCTGCAGCGTGTGCTGCAGGAAAAGGTCTCCGCAGGTATAGCCTGTAATGCTAAGTTCCGGGAATACAAGGAGCCGGATCTGTTTTTCGTGTGCCTGCTGCACCAGTGACACTATTGCTTCTGCATTGTGGCTGCAGTCGGCGACGGCAAGCTGCGGAACTGCGCAGGCTGCACGTAAGATTCCATATTTCATGGGCTCAAGTATAGCGGAGCAGTGCCAAAAAGTCTACGGAGCTGCTTCCGGCCCTTTCCGCAGCAGCTTTTCCGGCACGGAACGGGGTGGAAATCCTGCGCTTTTTGAAAAAAAAGGACTTATCTTCATCTGTCGGTTGCAATTTCTCTTGTGCTGGTGTATAATTTATCGTATATAGAATTTCCTGCAAGGAATTTCTTGGGAAATTTGCGGCCTGATGCGCGCCTGTGAATAGTGGTTTGAGGAACAGCTCCCTGCGGAGTTTGTGTATTTTGGGTTCCAGAGACTTTCTTGGAAACCTCCAGGGGCGGACTGATGTTTTGTCGGCTGCAAGTGGTCAAACCTGTTCGGAAGCTTCAGTTTCAGAACAGGTTACCTTGAAATGCGATGTTCAAAATCGCGCTATCAGCGCTTTTGAACTCGTCACCTGGGCGGAAACGTAGTTTCTGAACAGGTCTGTTGTCTGCATAATTTTGAAATTCTGTAGGTGGGGTTTTGATGATGGTCAATATTCACAATATTATGGAAGAGCAGGTTATCAGCCGTGTGAACCAGTTGTATGAGCAGGTGAAGGAGAGGGGAACTTCCTGGCTGACCTGTGATTGTGAGAATTGCCGCCTGGATACGATAAACTATGTGCTGAACCGCATCCCGCCGCGCTATGTGGTGAGCGGCAGAGGCGTTGCCCACAATACGGCTGCTGTCCTGAGTGATACGCAGCTTGCCGCGGATATAGACCGCATCGGCCTTGAGGGCATGCGGCTGGTGAACATGGCAAAGCGCCCGTATCACAAGACGCTTAAGCTGAACGGGGGCAAAACGCCCCTGATGATATATCCGGCGTTTCATTTTCCTACGTTCATCGGCGCTGTTTTTGACGGTTCAACCTTTGAGCCGCTCATCGGGGCGGACATTCTGCTCAAGCATGAGGGCGAAACAGCGGTCATGATGGATTCCAGCTGGGCAAATCCCTGTTCCACATACAGGGCGAACCGCGGCAACTATACGTTCTGGGTCGCACCGGAGCCTGCTTCTAAGGAAGGCGTTACCCGTGAATTCACCTTTACGATCGAAGTTACTGCCGAAGGCTATCTTCCGGTGACTTATTCCTTTGATGTTCCGCTTGTCAGCGAGATGAATGACCGGCGCGAGCTTAATTCTGTATACAGTCTTAAAATACAAGATTTGTTCCTGTTCCGCACCGACGTGGTGAACGAGCAGGAGTAGCAGGAGGCATGTATGTCTGAGCTGGTATCTTCCCAGAACCTAGGCATTGAAAGAAATTCGTTTGTTACACGGACGTTTGCATGGATGTTCGCAGCGCTGCTCATCAGCGCGGTGACGGCATTTGCGACAGCCGTGGCACTGGCACTGTATCCCCCGTTCCTGAAACTGCTGTTCGGTAATCACAGCATCGGTTTTATCGTGCTTGCAGTGGGCGAGATTGGGCTGGTGTGGTATCTTTCATCCCACCTTCGGGAACTTTCCGTGCAGGCAGCATCTGCATGTTTCATTGTGTACGCGGTTGTGAACGGCATTACGCTTTCCACGATTTTCCTTGTATACAACATCATTTCCATTGCTCTTGCATTCCTGGGAACGGCCCTTATGTTCGGTGTCATGAGCGTGTACGGCAGGGTAACAAAGACAAACCTTGCGACCGCCGGTCATTACCTGATGATGGGCCTTATCGGACTGCTGATTGTGTCCGGCGTGAACCTGCTGGTCAGCATGTTTACCGGTGTCCGCCTTGGATGGCTGGACTGGGCGATTTCCTTTGCAACCGTCATCATATTTGCCGGGCTCACCGCCTACGATACGCAGCGGATTATGGCTGCAGCGGCACATGCCGATGATTCCGATGCATACCGGAAGATTGCCATTTACGGTGCCCTTCAGCTCTATCTGGATTTCATCAACATATTCCTTTCGCTCCTGCGGCTTTTCGGCAGGCGGCGCTGACAGTTTGCCAGGCTGCCCCAAAAGCAGCCTGCACAGATGTGCAAACAAATAAAAACACCCTGCGGCAGAATAGCTTCCGCAGGGTGTTTTTATGTTACAGGAGAAACTTGCATAAGAACTTTGCAGTCGGGATGACAGGATTTGAACCTGCGACCCTCTGGTCCCAAACCAGATGCGCTACCAGCTGCGCTACGTCCCGAAGCATGGTCGATGACAGGATCGAACTGCCGACACTCTGGGTGTAAACCAGATGCTCTCCCGGCTGAGCTAATCGACCATAATTGTTATAGTAGAAGTGTTCGGAAACATAGTTTCCGAACACTTCTAGTGTACCAAAAAACGCTTTCTTTTGTCAAGACTGCATTAAGAGCCGCTTGTGCGGAGCAAAACAGCCTCTCCTTAGGCAAAAAGTTCTGTTGTCTTGAGCCATGCAGCCACCGCTGCCGCTTCTTTGTCAAGCTCGCGGTCGTCTTCAACAAAGGCGCTCATTTTGCGTACTTCGTCATGTACCCGGCGGGTGAACGGCGCAAAATCCTCTTTTCCCGCCAGATCAACGGCCTGCATTGCCGCAAGCAGGTGCGTTGCAAACTGCAGGAACACCAGCTCAATCTGCTCTGCCCACTTACGGGCGGAAATGGTTCCCATGCTCACCTTGTCCTGGTTCAGTGCCTCGGTGGGGGCGCTGGTGAGCGAAACCGGGAAGCAGTATGTTGCAACCTCGCCCCGGATTGCAGAAATGGTAATCTGGGCAGCCTTGAAGCCCAGGCGCAGGCCTGCACGGGGATGGTCAGCGGGAGTGAACGGAATCAGGTTTTCTGTGAGGCCGTTGAATTTTCCGTCAATGATGACTTCCGCCTGTTTGTCGCTCAGGTCCGCAATATTTGCAAGGGCCGTGCGCATATAATCACAGGCAGCGCAGATGTGCCCCCCGTAGAAGTTCCCGGTGTTGTACAGGCGCCCGGCATCAATATCAACAAGCGGGTTGTCGTTTGCGGAATTCAGTTCCTCCGTTATGAGCTCACGGGCAAAACGCAGGGTATCGCGGTAGACGCCGGTAATCTGCGGCGCGCAGCGGATTGAATATCTGTCCTGAATTTTGTTTGTCTGGGCGACAAATCCTTTTCCGTCAAGTTTTTCAATCTGATTTTTAAGAAAATCTTCATACTTCCATACACGCTTGGAGTCCTTGATGATCTGGTACACATAGGCCGCTGACTCGCACTGCCCCTTGTGGTTCTTGATTTCGCTCACTTTTGCAACAAAGGGGGTGTCCTTTCCGCGGGTGATTTCAGAGGTGACAGCGGTAAGGAAGTCGGATATGTTGGCAAGGCGTTCTGCCTTTTTCCATGCAAGCGCAGCAACTGCCGTCATGACCGAGGTACCGTTCATAATTGCAAGGCCTTCCTTTGCTTCTATCGGAAGCGGAGTAATGCCTTCTGCCTTAAAGGCCTCTGCTGCCGGCACGATGTTTCCTTTATAGTACACTTCGCGTTGCCCCATGATAACCGCTCCCAGATAGGAAAGCGGCGTAAGGTCGCCTGATGCGCCCACTGAGCCAAGCTGCGGAATCACCGGAATGATATCCCTGTTCAGGAGCGTCACCATCATGCGGGCAAGCTGCGGGCGGATCGCGGAATGACCGCCTTTTACGTTTCCGTTCAGCCGGGCAAGGACAACGGCACGCGCGGTTTCCCGGTCGAACTTGGGGCCCAGCCCGATACCATGGTAGGTACAGATCACGCGCTGGAGTTCCCCGGCTTTTTCCACAGAAATCTGATTGTGGCAGCTGTCGCCGAAATCGGTCGTTACGCCATAGGTCGGCACGCCGGTTGCAATATAGTCTTCAAGGAATTTCCGGCTCTTTTCAATCCGCTCCCAGAATGCCCGGTCTTCCGGCAGCTGTACTTCTTCGCCGCGCAGGGCAACGTCACAAACATCTTCTATTGTTAAATCGTTTCCGCATACAGTTTTCATAGACATACAGTATAGCTTAAATCGCTTTGTTCGGAAACTTCACTTTCCTGCCGCCGGGTGTGGAAACAGTGTTTTTGTGCGGGTTTTTGCAATGAACGCGCAGGTCTGTGAGAAAATGAGCAAGACGCACAGGGGCGGCGCCGCAGGGGATTCTTGTGATATTTTTGATGCTGGTACTGGAAATTTACTCTTGAATACTGTATAATGAATACGTATTCTCTTTGCAGGGAACGGATCAAAACTCATTTTGGAGAATGAACACTATGAACAAAGTAGAACTTGTTGATGCGATTGCAAAAGACACAGGTCTTTCAAAGAAGGATTCTGAAGCAGCCCTTAAATCATTTATCGAAACTGTTTCTAAGGAACTCGCCAAGGGGCACACTGTGCAGCTCATCGGTTTCGGAACCTTTGAAGTGGGCAAGCGTGCTGCCCGCACTGGCCGCAATCCTGCCACTGGTGAGACAATCAAGATTGCTGCCTCCAAGTCGCCCAAGTTCAAGGCCGGAAAGGCACTCAAGGACAGGGTTAACAAGAAATAAGCCCCTGGTGCTTTACAGAAAGACCGCCGCCGTTTGCCGGAGCGGTCTTTTTTTATGGCTGAGCCGCTTTCCGAAGCAGCATGCTTTTGCAAGCGGTTCAGATGCGTTCTGTCCCGTGACGGGGGCGTGATTTCCGGAGGAATTTTCCTATGACGTCTCAGTTTTCCCGCTCCCGGCTGCTGTTCGGCGGGGAGTGCATGGATCGGCTTGCCGCTGCGCGCGTCATTGTGTTTGGCGTCGGCGGTGTCGGCGGCTATGTGGTAGAAGCACTTGTCCGCGGCGGCATTGGTGCCATTGATATCGTTGACAATGACACGGTGTGCCTGAGCAACCTGAACAGGCAGATTTATGCGCTGCATTCCACGCTGGGGCAGTACAAGGTGGATGCCGCTGCCGCCCGCATCCATGACATCAATCCGGCATGCCGGGTAACGGTGCACCGGACGTTTTTTCTTCCGGAGACGGCTGCGGACTTTGATTTTTCACTCTACAGCTATGCAGTGGATTGCATCGATACAGTGGCGGGGAAAATCCAGATTGTGATGCAGGCGAAGGAAGCCGGCATTCCTGTTATCAGCTGCATGGGCGCCGGCAACAAGCTGGATCCCACCCGGCTGGAACTTGCCGATATTGCCGACACAAGCGTCTGTCCGCTTGCGCGCGTTATGCGGCAGTCACTCCGGAAACGCGGCATTGAGCACCTGAAAGTCGTGTATTCCCGTGAAGCTGCCCTCAAGCCCGCTCCCGGTGAAGTCCCGGAGGAAGAAGCTGGCGGCCGTCTGCCGCCGGGCAGCACATCCTTTGTTCCGCCTGCCGCCGGGCTTATTATTGCCGGCGAGGTCATCAGGGATTTGTCCTGCTTCCATGCCCGCGGGGAGGATTGTGCCGGCGGCTGAATGCCGGCGGCTAAATGCCAGCGATACGCTGCCGCTTGCAGGTTTGTGAGGAAAACAGCACGATTTCCGTGCCTGTTTATCGTTGACAACTATCTTTGTTGCTGATAAAATTAGAATGGAATGGCAGTTGCATAAAAAACAGGCTTTTGCAGCTGCTTCTGGAGCGATTATGACACTGAAAGAGAAGTACGAGAAATGTCTGCAGGATTCCGAGAACTTTATCACCGGTGAAAAAAACAATGCATCCTGCTCCTATAAATATGGCAAGCGCCTGGCTCAGTTTTTCAATGAAGAGCTGGATTATTCCGACGTGAACATTCATTACGGCTATCCGATTGGCGGTATCAGAAAGGAGGACTGGAACCTCAAAATCCGTTTCCAGCTGCGTAAGCCGGAAATTGAGCGTTATTCTCCGCTGGGATCCGGTCAGGTGTTCAAGTACCTTTCCACGCTTGCCGATTCCGACTGGACGAGCAATGAGCCAATCGACAGCGAGGCAAAGGAAATCATGCGGGGTATGCTCGATATGCTCAGCCCCGTGCAGGAAGGATTGACGATTAAGCACATCGGTGTGGAATGGGCGCTGCACGTTCCTGACTGTACAACGGTCTTCGTCACATTCTTCTATGCCTACGATGAAGAAGAGGAAATCGCAACTGACTAAACAGGTCTGCTGAGGGCGCATAGACCCGGTTTCTGTGCACGGCAGTGTAGCACAGCCACCGGCAGAGTAACTCTGCCGCCGTGCATGGAGGCAAGCTGCATGAAAATCGTCTTCTTCAGTACCAATTCCTATACATTTGACGCCGCATCGCTGGATATCAGGACCTTCCCGACCCGGAAGGTGCAGTGGGAGCGTCTTGCCGAAAAATATCCGGAACATGACTTTGTGCTGGCGACTATGCTGCCGGGCACGTTTCTGGTGGATTCCTTTGCGCCTGCCGGTGCGCAGGGCAGGGTGTCCGTCGTTCTTTTGCAGCAGGGCACGGCAGAATGCATTGCCGCTCAGATAACCGGCCTGCATCCAGATCTTGCCGTTGCTGCCTCATTCTGGGTTGCCCCCTATGACTGGCTTGCGCTGCGGGATGCCTCTGTTGCAGAAATCCTCCGCGCCTCCGGTATCAGAATCGTCTGCCAGGATTCCGGGACGGCCCTTACCTGCTTTGATAAATTCCGTACGAATCAGATGCTTTCCCGCCTTGGTTTTCCGGTGCCCCGTGCCGTTTTTGTGCACCATGCGCTGTTCTGGAGCGAGCGCGGCAGGGAATCCGTGCAGGTGAATGTCTACAAAGAGTATGTGCTGCAGGAAATCAGGAAGCTTCGCCTGCCGCTTGTCATAAAGGATACCGTGGGGCTCAGCTCGTACGGCATGGAAGTTGTGTCAAGCTATGGCGAGGCGCGTGCATTCCTCTGTTCAAAGAAGAATAATTCCGACAGAATTGTGGAAGAATACATCTCCGGGCTGCAGTTTGGCGCCGAAATCCATTGTTCCGGTGATTGCTGCACGGTATTGCCGCCGTTCCTTTTTTCCGTGAACAAGTACGGTATTACCAGCCCCAAGCAGAGCGTAAAAATAGGGCCGGTGCGCGGTGAAGCATTCCGGCTTCCTGAGCTGAATGCCATGCTTTCGCGCCTTGCCAAAGAAATGCATTTTGGTGCCGTAGCGCAGGTTGACCTTGTGTTCAGCGGGGAAACCTGGTACATCATCGAGATTAATCCCCGGCTTTCCGGGATGACCGAAACCTATGCTGCTGCACAGGGCCGCTCCCTTCCGGAGCTGCTTGCCGCAAATGCACTTGCTTCCGGCGGCTGTCCTCCCATGAGCTGCGTATGCAACCTGAAGCTTCCCATCCTGCCCGTGGAACGCCTTGAGGAACTTGCCGCGCTGCCCTTTGTTCACTTTGTTCAGCAGATACACAACAAGGCTGCCCGGCAGGAGCGTGAGCGCGGCTACGGCGAAGTGATTTTTGGCGGCACACGGACGGGCGGGGAACTGCTTGCCCAGCTGGATGAAATTGCCCGGCGCTTCCCTGACGCCATGGAAGCGGTTTTCCTGCAAAATGCCCGTGAGCTTGCGGCCCTGCTGCAGGATTAAGCCGCTGTTCAGCAGTCCAGCAGTGTTACGCTGTGCCCGAAGTGTCCGGCAAAGCGCAGAAAATCGTCGTAAGAAATGCGGATTGTTGCCGTGTTCCTGAGCGGGTGGCAGAGGATGAATCTGTCCTTGCAGTCCCGGTCAAGCAGGAGCGTAACTTTGTTCTCCCTGTCTGCCATGATGCAGAGGGGCGATACCGAACCCGGCGTGATGCCCAGGTAGTCGGCCAGTTCCTGTGCATCGCAGAATGAAAGCCTTCCAAGCCCCTGCTGCGCGGCAATGGCTTTCAGGTCTGCCCGTTTGTCCTTGCCAAGGGTGATGAGCAGGTAGTTTTTTTTCTTGTCCTTGACAAAGAGGTTTTTGACCTTGTAGCCCTCAAGATCTATGTGAATTTTGCTGCTTTGTTCCACCGTGAAGGTCGCAGGATGCTCCTGCAGCTGGAATGGGATTCCCAGTTCCTGCAGGACTGAAAGAATCGCTTCCATCCTAGTCTTCCTCCTGCACGGGGTCGACCAGCCGGCCGCCATACAGTTCCTTGGGATATACTTTCAGTTTAAGCTTTTTTTCAAGTGATGCATAGCGCTGCATTTCGACTGCATCCCCGATGACGCAGTTGAATCCCGTCTGCCCGGCACGTGCAGTGCGCCCCGCCCGGTGGATGAAGAAATCAGTGCTTTCCGGCAGGTCGAGCTGCACCACGTGCGTAATGCCGGGAATGTCCAGCCCGCGGGATGCCAGATCCGTAGTGACCAGGACGGGCACCTTTCCGTTCCGGAAGCTGTCTATGGATGCCTTTCGTATTTTTTTGTCCATCTTTGCACTCAAGCCTGCGCAATTCAGCTTGCGCCAGCGGAGTTTACTCACGATGTTGTCAATCTGATCGCTGCGGGCTGTGAACACAATCAGTTTTTCCGGCTGCACGGCATTGATAAAGGCCCTCAGCCTGTCAATTTTGTCCCGCCGTTCAGCAAAAATTGCCCAGTGCGTGATGTGTTTGCGCAGGATGTCTTCCGGCGGCAGCGTAACAAGTTCTATGGCATCTTCTTCGCTGCTTTCGCCCTGGGCAAGTCCGTCGCGGGCCTTCTGCAGGATGCTGCGGGTGTAGCTGCTTACGGTGGCGGAGTTACCGATAAGCTGTACCCTGCGCGGCAGGCGCTCCATTAGTCCTTCCGTTGCATCCCTGAGTTCCGGACTGAGCAGTCTGTCGGCTTCGTCCAGCACCAGGCATGAAACCTTGTCCGCCTTTAGTTTCTTCAGGTGGATGAGTTCCAGGAGCCGTGCCGGGCCGCCGATGACGATAAGCGGCTTTTCCTTGAGCTGCTCTATCTGGCGGCTGATGGGACTTCCCCCGATGCAGAGCACACAGCGGAGATCCGAAACCTGCTGTACCTGGTTCCGTATTTGGGATGCAAGTTCCAGCGTGGGCGATGCAATGAGCAGCTTTACAGCCCCGCGCTTGTCGTCCTGTTCCTCAGCCTGAATTTTCTGGATGAGGGGCAGCAGGTAGGCAAAGGTCTTTCCGGTGCCGGTTTCGCTCTGAAAAAGCAGGTTCTTTCCTGCCGCAACAAGCGGTATGACCCGCTGCTGTACGGCCGTCGGCTCTGTGATGTGCAGCGCTGCCAGTCGGCTAATCAGCGCTTCGTCGATATTACAGTCCTTGAAACTTGTCATAGTTTTATAACTATAGCTTATTCCGTCTGATATTTCATAATTCACTTGTTTTCCGCCTATCTCTTTATTATATCCGGTTTTATACATTCCGTATAATTCCGGATAACTAACTGTTTTTATGCCCTTTTTCAAGTAT
>Ga0256405_10000891_pt1 | contig 90403 bp, 97 predicted proteins | sample RumenRJG_02DNA_FD_189096 | JGI IMG/M metagenome (GOLD analysis project Ga0256405, IMG submission 189096) | Bovine rumen microbial communities from Lethbridge, Alberta, Canada - RJG_02 | ecosystem: Host-associated > Mammals > Digestive system > Stomach > Rumen | place: Canada: Alberta... | reverse complement strand
GCAAGCTACCTCCTTACCGCTCGACTTGCATGCTTAAGACGCGCCGCCAGCGTTCGTTCTGAGCCAGGATCAAACTCTCCATGATTATTTCTAAAGCCCGAAGGCTTAAGATTTCTTCATCAAGTTCAACCTCAAGCTTTTCTTATTCATAAAGAATTGCTGGCAGTTCCTTCATTATTGCTAATTCAAAACTACCGTAGGTCAGTTTATTTCTGGTCGCCGTCCTATTGCTCAGGACCACGACCTGTACGAACCTTATTTTGTTCTGTCTTTCTTTCCTTCCCTGATATGTCAAACAACTTTTGCTTTTGTGCCGCACTGCCGTGCGACGGTAAAAATGAATATATAACTTTGCGCGCACTGTGTCAACACTGAATTCCGTTTTTTTTCATTTTTTTCATATTTTTTTGTTTTTTCTCATATTTCCTTGCAGGATTGAGAAATATAACAGGCTTGTCATACAGGGGCTTATGGCAATAAGAGAAAGTCTTTTAAAGAGAACTCAAAGGCACTTCGAAATATTCTTCTGCTTGCCGCAACCCGCCTGTCAAATAGTCTTCTTCGATACTGTGATGCCCACTTATTAAAATACTGTTTGATTTTTCCTCTTTTTTGTAAAAGAACAGCTCATCAAAAGAATTCTTGAAATGAAACAATTCATCATCTTTTGCAAAAATACCGAAGGTTCTAAGTTTTTGTTCTTCCAGAATATTTCCATATTTTTCCATTTCGCGAAAATCTGCTAATACCTTATCTGAGAGGATTATGGAAGTTCCTGTCGCCCTGTCTTTTAGTTTTGGAATCTCTACAGAAGGATATAAACATGGATTTACAACCAGCTTGTCTATTATGTCTTTATACTGCAAAACATAAAAAGCACCGAGAGAAGCCCCAATAAGCATATCGATCTTGTTTTCTGTACAATATGATTTTATAAGCCGCTGAGTTTTTAAAATATCTGTATGTAACTCTGGAAATGGAATTGAATGAATGTCCCAGTTTTTAAGGGTTTTATTCATAGTTTCAAAAGTTCCACCTTTGGGATTTCCCATGAAGCCGTGAATGTACAGAGCATTTTTCTTCATAATTTCTTCCAATAGTTTAGATTATTTTATCATTCTTCATCAACCTATAAACAGATGCCATTCTTCCCAAGCCTTTCAAAATTTCCTTAAAACTTTTTCTTATAAAAAGCAGGTTGTTTTCCCAAATAAAAAAAAAGGACTTTAGATGTTTAATTAACGAATTAGCAAAAGTGATACTTCTTCCTTAAAAAAATCTTATAAAACTTGAATTACTCATTATCTTCTACCGGTGCTACTTTTGACAGAGCCGCAACTTCTACGCAGCTTCTAGCCGGCTTAAGAGTACAGCCCGATTGCAGCCGCTTGTTACGTCGAAATGACGTACATGTTTTTCCCCTTAGTTTGTATTATAAACCTACTGCATAAACAGGTTTGTAATACAAACAAGGGAGCACACGATCACTGAACAAAACCGGATTCCTCTTCCTTATGCTTTAATTTTTCAATAATTCAAAAAAATGGCTTTTCCAACAAATATTGCCGAATCAAATCAATGGCGGTGCAACAAACATATACCAAAGCAATTGATAGAATTGCGTATAGATAAATTTCATTTGAATCAAGATAAGTTGCATTTTTTAACAAATCTTTCCATAAAATGGTCGCATTACAACGTTATCATGAATCAGGTAAACTCCAAAAGTTGCCGGCGAAATAAAGTTAATCCATTTTATATTACCGAGATTCCATTTTGAAAAAACTATGAAAAGCAATATTGATGTCATAAAGATAAATATAGTATTTTCCTTGCGAAAGAGATCAAATCTTGGCTTAAAACTGAAATCAGAGGATCTTAATAAGTCGCATGCAAATATATATACAAAAATTGTTAAATAGCATAAAACTCCGAGTTTTTTTTTCCCCCCCCCCATATCAATGCATTGAATAAAATAAAGCCGAGGTGAAAATGGTGCCAGAAAATCGAAGCCCGCATGATAGACATAGTGAAAACTTACTATCAGCACCATACTGATAATTCTTAATAACTCGAATGATGAATTCCGTTCCTTTTGCGGCATATTACACCCCTCTTAAGAATGGATTTCTTTGTGCATATCAGACATAACTAGAGCTTACAACGAAGTACATATTTTTCAATTTTTTTGATTTGCGCCGTACCCGCAAACTATCTAAGATTCGTTAAGACGGCTTGCCTTCAAATTAATTTGTAGGCAACTGAGGAAAATTTAAATTGATTCAATAATACCAGTTCAATGAAAATTGAAAAAAGTCAAACTAATTAACCATAAAAACAAACCCCGGACTGACAAACAGAATGATGCAGAAACATTTGATTTGTGATACATTGACTTTTCGGGAGATATATTTATGGATAAATTTTTTAAGCTTTCAGAGCGGGGAACTTCGGTTAGCCGCGAAATCGTTGGAGGGATTACAACCTTCCTTGCAATGGTCTACATCTTGGCTGTAAACCCTAGCATTCTTTCAGGAGCCGGGATTCCAAATCTCGCTGAAGGTGTTCTTCCTTCTTGGGGTGGCGTATTCACTGCTACGGCCATTTCTGCAGCAATTGCAACTCTTGTAATGGGACTTCTTGCAAACCTGCCGATTGCATTGGCTCCTGGATTGGGCTTGAACGCTTTCTTTTCTTTCTCTGTTGTTCTTGGAATGGGTTGTTCGTGGCAGCTCGCCCTTACTGCGGTTCTTATAGAAGGAGCTTTCTTTATCATTCTTTCCCTTTGCGGAATCCGCGAAGCTATACTGAACTCAATTCCTGAAACTCTTAAAAGAGCCGTTGCCGTAGCAATGGGACTTTTTATTGCAATTATCGGTCTTGCGGGCGCAGGAATTGTTTCCGGAGATACAGGAACTTTAATCGGATTTGTTAATTTTGACCTTTCTCATTCCGGTGCAATTGTTGCATGTCTGGGACTTATAATCACAATTATTCTTTATGTAATGAATGTTCCTGGTTCAGTTCTTATTGGTATTATAATTACTACAATTATCGGTATTCCTTTTGGAGTAACAAAAGTTCCGGAAAATTTCAGTCCGGTTTCTTTGCCTGCAGCTCCTCATTTATTCTGCTTTGACTTTAAGGGTATTGCATTTGATGCCGCAACAGGACAGTTTTCTATTGCTGTGCTGGGAAAATTCTTTGTAATTTTCTTCACTTTCCTATTCATGGATTTCTTTGATACTCTTGGAACCTTATTGGGAATTGCAAACCAGGCAAACCTTTTTAACAGTGACGGAAAAATTACAAATGCAAAGGAAGCTCTCCTTGCTGATTCTATTGGAACAGTTACAGGTGCTTGTCTAGGAACTTCTACAGTAACAAGCTTTGCTGAATCAACTTCAGGAATTGTTGCCGGAGCACGAACAGGTCTTTCTTCTATTGTTGTTTCAGTACTGTTTCTTTTTGCCCTGCTCTTTTCTCCTGTCTTCCTGCTTATTCCATCTGCCGCTACAGCACCTGCATTAATTCTTGTCGGATACTTGATGATGAAATCTGTGACAAAAATCAATTTTCAAGATCCTACAGAAGGAATTCCTGCATTTATTACGATTATGGTTATGCCGTTCTCTTACTCGATTTCTAAGGGTATTGTATGGGGCGTTATTTCTTATTGTATCTGTAAACTTGCAGCCCGAAAGGTAAAAGAAGTTCCAGCTGTTACATGGGTACTTTGCGTTATTTTTATTGCAAATATCATTTTTGACGCTCTAAAATAAAGCTTCAGTTTTTGAGACTAAATGTTGAATTAATGATGCCGAGATAAAATCGACATTCAGGATAAGTAATAAACCCTGATGCACGGAACTTCTTGAAGAGTGCTCAGGGTTTTTATATTTAACAAAATTCTGCGCTGGTATTTTTCTGAAAAGACACAGAACCAGCCGAGAAAGCCGTTGAAAAAACTGGCGCCGGCATGGAAGGGGCGCGGATGCGCGTGCGAGCGAAGTGAGCACCGACCGCGAGGGTAGCCCTGGAACGCCGGTTAGGGAAAAATTCAAAAGTTTTTTCTAAAAATATGGAGCGGTCGCCTTGCACAAAAGAGAAAAGCCGGATTTATCATGACCTATAAATAATGGAATAAATAACTGAATATGAAAAAATCTGTGAGGCGAATGCGGGATGGCTGAATCCGCCCGCCCGATTAAAAGTTGAACATTATTGAACTATAGAATACTCTTAACTACGGAGGTTCCGGTGAAATTAAAAAGCAGAGCGGCAATTTTTTTAATTTTGATTTTTGCGGGCGGAATGCGGCACTCTTACGGCCAGGACATACGGCATAATCCATGGGAACTTATTATATACAGACCCGAAAATGGCGGAGACATGAACGATGTTCGTTGCTGGCTTAAATTTGAAGATGAAAACGGAAATGACGCTACAGAGAAACTAGTAAAAACTGAATACGAATGGGTATCAATCCCAGGAAAGAAACACAAATATAGAAGAAACTGCTTTCTTTCCGGAGGAATGGCTGCCCATCTTAATATAAAAGGTGGAAAATACAGAATTTCGGTTTACACGCCCAAAGACCAGCAGTATCCGTATAATTTTGAAGAAAAGGATATATGGATGTCTAACACGTTTTTATATGATACGGAAAACCCAGCAAAGGTTATTTTTGTTGTTCCGACAGCAAATGAAAACGGGTTTTATGACGGCGGCTGGTTCATAGATTACAAATGCCCGGAATGGTTCAAATTTACTAAACCGGTCAGAAAATAACAGTCTGTATTCCTTCCTAAAAATTGATACAGATGTCAGTCGGCCGATTGAAAAACACATCCGACCTCTCTATGGGCCCTTCGACAGGCTCAGGGACCACCCTTCGACAGGCTCAGGGACCACCCTTCGACAGGCTCAGGGACCGCCCTTCGACAGGTACTTCGACAAGCTCAGTAACCACTCAGGGACCACCCTTCGACAAGTACTTCGACAAGCTCAGTAACCACTCAGGAACTATTCAGAAAGCTCTCAGGGACCTTATGGGACTCTCTGGGCTCCTTTTGAACAACCCGATGACCGCATCAACAGCATTTTTTGACAGAGCCAATTATAAAAAGCACATACAAAAAAAATGTGCAAGTTCTGATTTTATGGCTTATAATGTACGCAACCGGATCCTGGGACACGCCGAAAATTTTTCAGACTGCCTCCGGATAATCTTTTAATTCGTGCGGCGGGTTACATCACTTCGTAACTACCGATAGCAAACGTACGCTCGCATTATAAAACGAGTATGTAATCCTGACTGCGATGCCTTATAAAGAAGAACGATATCCCGTTGCATACGTCTGAGTTCGTTCATCCTTTGTGGGAAAAACAGGAGTTGCCTATGAAAACACGTATTTACATTGCTTCCACAAAATCGTTGGAAGACGCCGGAACTTTTTCTGCTCTTTACAAAACGGTGCCTAAATACCGCCAGAAAAAGATTGATTCCTACAAAGAAGAAAAAGATAAACGGCTTTCGCTGGGAGTAGGACTTCTGCTTTCAATAGCACTAAGGGATGCCGGAATAGATGAAAATTCTCTGGAACTTTATCATGCCGATAACGGAAGACCATGTTTTAAAGGACATCCTGAAATAAATTTCAGTCTTTCGCATTCGGAAGAAAGGGTCATGTGTGCGATTTCAGAACAGCCGGTTGGTTGCGACGTGGAATTCATAACGAAGGATTCTAATGAAGAAACTGCAAACTGGACTAAAATGGAATGCTACGCAAAAGCCTCTGACACAAATATGATGGATCTTATAGGCGGAAAAAAATTTTTCAGCAAGGAATACTCATTCAAAGAAATAGACAAGGACGACGGCTATAAATACATAGTATGTTCGCGCCAGCCGATCGAAGACAGCATGATCAGCTGGCTGGAAAAATTCTAAAAACTGATGCTCTGATCCGTGCAGAATTTTTTTCCTACATCAAGTTTTACAAGCCCCGGCTTTTTTAACCATTGGTGATCGGTATTGTCGGCGTCCGGCATACCGAACCATGGTTCAATGCATACAAAATTCGGTTCACCGGCGTTCTGCCAGATCATTACATAGGGATAATCCTTGGTATTAACTTTTATGAGCGAACCGTCTTTTTTATTGCGAAGCCCTACCCAATCAGACTTTATATCCGTAAACAGATGACCGTTTCCAAAACCAGCAGCCGTTATAGGAATTATGCCGGGTTCCTTTTCGCCGTAAGGTTTTGTAAAAGGACAGGTTCCATTTGATGCGGCGGCAAGAAGGCCGTTTTCACAACAGACAACGCCTGTAAGCGGAGTTTTACTTTCAAATTCAATCTGATAATTTTCTACATCATCAATTGCGAATGCGCTGTGACTTCCTGCACTGAAAAGGAAAGGTTCTGCTCCTGTATTTTTTACGGTTGTCGTAAATTCAAGTTTATTGTCGGAAAGCACATATTTTACGCTCAGACGAAACCTGTACGGAAAACGCGCAAGGGTATATTCATTTTCTGTAAGTTCGAATTTTACAGAATTCTCAGTCTGTTCTACAAGTGAAAATTCAAGATCCCGAGCGAATCCGTTGCTTTTTAAAGGATATTGCATTCCGTCAATAATCACATATCCGTCCTTTGTCTTTCCACAGTGAGGAAACAAAACAGGAGCATGGAACTTCCAGATCTCAGGATTCCCATTCCAGATAATGTCACGCCCTGTAATCTTATTTTTAAATGAATTGATTTCTGCACCTTTTGAATTTATAGAAACTTCCAGATTATGATTATGCAGCGTAACAAGCATAATGAACCCCCATAAATAAAAAAATAAGCAATCTGCCACACAGAAATACAAAGCATTTCTTGTTCTGTCCTGCACAACTTGCCGCAGGCAACAAAGTACACTGCATCCAATGAGGATGAACCTTAAATCGATGACATTGCCATAAGCTCTATTATAAGCGCAAAACCGACAGAACGCAAACCTTGCATTGAAAGGCGGTTATCCGCTCTAAGAAAAAAGTTTTAATTTTTTATATGCATGTTATAATTACTCTGTGAACGTATACGATTTTGACAAAACTATTTTTTATCCAGACAGTCTCACGCAGTTTATTCTGCAATGTGTTTTGCGATATCCAAAACTTTTGGTGTCGTACTGTCCAAAAACATTGTTTGCAGCAGTTCTTCTTGCAATGAAAAAAATATCCGTAACACAGGCAGTCGAGCAGCTTGTAAGCTTTGTAAAGGAAATTCCCGATATAGATGCAGAAGTAAATCTGTTCTGGCAAAAAAACAGCAGCAGAGTTTCAAAATGGTACATGGATAGAAAAAAGCCTTCCGATCTGATAATTTCGGCTTCGCCAGAATTCCTATTAAAACCACTTACTGATCAGCTGGGAATACAACTTATCGGAAGCCAGATAGACAAACATACAGGAAAAATTTCCGGAAGATGCTGCTACGGAAAAGACAAAGTAAAATACCTTGTAATAAGCGATTATTTCCCAGAACAAAACATAGATGAATTCTATTCTGATTCACTGACCGACACTCCGCTTGCAACATGTGCAGACAAAGCTTTTTTGGTAAAAAAACACGGAAAAAAAGTTCTCCCCTGGCCGGAAACAAAAAAACGACTGTAAATACCAAAAAACATTTAAAAAAATTTGGACTTTTATAATCTTTAGCAAGTATTCATGCTTGGACTTTTATAATCTTAAAATGGACTCTTATAATCATTAGAATTACAATATAAGGACAAAAAAGTTATAAAAGTCCATATAAAGAAACTTTAAGTAGACAGAATTCCGATACAAACAATAAAATCCAGTGAAATTCTGTCTACTTTTCATGGGTATTTATAATCTTTCGTGGACTTTTATAATACTAAAACAACTAGAAGCGTTAACTTCCTGTATATAAATTTATACATAAATTTGGACTTTTATAATATTTACATGGACTTTTATAATCATAGCAGAAAAACAAATTTTCTTTATTAAACATGATAAAAAACAACCACAAAAGAATCTGATATACGGACTTTTATAATCTTTTTGTCAATATAAGAAAAGGATTTGGACTTTTATAATCTTTCAAGACCAGGAAACATGCGCTTGCAACAAAAAAATATAAATATTTGAAAAAAAACGTGGACTTTTATAATTTTTGCTTGGATTTTTATAATCTTTAGAATATAATTAAGAAGAAAAGGACAGATGCAGCCAATATAATAAAAAAGCACAAAAATGGACTATTATAATCAAAAAATGGACTGTTATAATCGAATAAAGGACTTTTATAATCCAAGACTGGACTCTTATAATGTTAGGGCTATATAAATACTTACAGAATAAGAAAATAAACGTCCGTAAAATTTAAATAATAAAAATTTAAAAAGGATTTTTATTTTATGAAAAAAAAAGGATTAGTATTAAGAAGCCTTCAGAATCAAAGCATACTGAAAATTCCAAATAACTTTCTAAGAGCAAGCTACAAATGCTCTTCAACAACACAAAGAATTTATTTTTATTCGATTTTTAAATATTTAATGGCTCCTGAAGAAAATAAAGCAGTATCTTTTTCTTTTTCAGATTTTTTCACAGATTTAAATTTAAAAGACGGAAATAAAACCAGAAAACTTATAAAAGAATCCGCAAATGAAATTATCGACATGAAAATCGTAATTGAAGACAATGAAAAAGAATATGAAGTTGCAAACGTATTCCAGTCTGCAAAATGCATTTTCACAGAGACGACATTTACATTTAAATTTACTGATGACATGTGCGTTTTTTTAAATACACTGAAAGAAATGGGATTCTCTCTTTTCGAAGTCAATGATCTTGGAAAATTAAAATCATTCTATGCATTAAGATTTTATCTGATCGCACTTTCTTATAAGGGATTCAAAGGAAAAAAAGGAAACATAAAAAATTCTTGGTATTTTGAGTATTCGGTTGAAGAATTGCGAAAACTTTTTGATATTCAGGAAAACGAATATCAAAAAATAGGACCTTTTAAAAATATCGTAATAGATTTGCCTCTAAAAGAACTTAACGAAAGAAATCTTGGAATTCAAATTGTGTGCGTCCCGATAAAAAAAGGCAGAAAGATTATAGGATTCCATTTTGACTGTATTGATGCGACAAAAATTGCAACCCTGCGGCATTCTGAAACTCTTTCTTTGGAAGGGAAAGGAGAAGAAAGTGCCGGACATAATGAACAGGATGCAATAAAACAGGCTGTAGAAATCATTGCAAAAAATCCTCTGCGTTATGCAGAAATCCTGCAGGAAGAAAAGGACAATCCTAATCTGTTCGGGCTTTCTCCGGAGATGAATGCAGTGCTCCGGCTTCAGAAAGAACTTGAAAATCATGACAATGCCGAAAAATCTGCTTCTGAAAACGACCTAGAAGAAGAAAAAACTTCGCAGAAGGAATGAACGACCCCCGACGCATAGCGTACGGGGAATTGATCCTCTGCCCTTTTTTCTATTTTCGTTCAACGCCGAGTTTTGAAATTTCAACCTTTCCAGATTTTACGTCTTCTTTTAAATAATTAATTGCAAAAAGAATTCCTTGTGTCATAGAAAGATGATAGGTGTTGAAGAATTCTTTTATTTCGTTTCTTTTTCCGACCGGAAGATTTAAATTTACCGTATCTGAATAGCGGCTTTTAGTTTTTTGAGTAGATTCTTCAGTTTCTGCAGAATCAGTTTTTCTGATTTCCTCAGATACCGGCTTTTTTATGACAGGCTCAGAGTTTACGATCGGAGAGGAAATATTGTTTTTTATCTGACTGTTAAGTTCTTCTAAATCCAGGTCTGATGATTTTTTTACCAAAGACATTGTTTTCTACTCCCCTACTTTATCAGTGCTGCCAGCTGAGCAACAGCTTCTTTTGTTTCTTTCTTTTCGGTCACATACTGGACAGGGATTTTTTTCATTTGAGAGATTTTAAATGCCTGATCTTGAGGAATTTCGATGATACTGAACGCATTTGCTTCGTTATAGACTTTGAGTATATTATTGGCCAGCTTGTAGGAATGATTGACGTTGTTTATAACGATTGTTTTTAGTTCGGTTTTTTCGCAGCGGCGGTGTTTGCGGAATTCTTTTAGATTGTTTATGAAATCTTCAAGACCGTCCTGGGAAAATTTGTCGGCCTGGACTACGGCAATGGCTTCATCCGTTGCCTGAAAAATATTTTCTTCAAAATTATCAAAAGCCGGGCACGTGTCAAAGATGCAGTAGTCGTATCCTAGTTTTGCGATTTCATCAGTAAGGTCGCAGATTGCAAACACTTCTTTTGTTGCAAGCGTAGAACGGTACAGCCGGAGTTCATTTTCTCCTGATTCATTGCGGCCTGCGGTAGGTATTATGCTAAGACCCGGAACCGCTGTTTCTATGATGGCATCTTTTACATAGCATTTTCCGTTAAGTATGTCAGAAAGTTCATGACTCAGACTTGATATAAGGCTTGCGGATGCATTGCCCTGAGGGTCTGCATCGACAAGGCAAACCCTGCTTGTTTTTGCAAGTTCAGCGGCAAGAGATACTGAAACAGTAGTTTTTCCTACTCCGCCTTTTTGTAAGGCTACAGAAATTGTCTTCATATGATTACCCCGTTTCTAATAAAAAATATTAGATAAATTATAAGTATATTATATACAATAAATCGTATAAAAACAATAAGAAGATTAATAATATTATAAAAAATATGTGAAAAAAAGATAGAAAAAATATTATAAAATAACTAATATTAGAATAAAAATAAGAAAAAAGCTGATAAGTATGAGGAGAAAAGGTATAAGAACTTTTCTAATAAAAAATATTAGAAATTTTAGTCTCTCTAGGATTGATTCTGACGCGTTATTTTTTTTAATTTGAGTAGAATTGCGTTTTTGTAAAAATACCCCCGTTTTTTTAAAGATTACATAAAATGATCGGTTGTGGTTCAGGTGTGTTTTTTTCATATAATATCACTGCGGAGTTTTTATTATAGTTCCTTTGAATATTTTTTTTATCATATGAATTTGGATGGGAAAGTTTTTAATGCCTGTAATAAGTTTGTATTCTTCAGGAGAATATGCCGTTCCGTCCTGGCAATAGATCCAGCCTGTGGAAGGGTTCAGCGCAATTTTTTGATTGAGTGTACTTGAAAATTTATAGTTCCAGGCGGAATTCTGTTCCATATCTTTTATTATAGCATATTATAAAAGTCCGTTACAGTTTGAATAAGGGGAAATTCTTATCTTCTTGTTTTTTTAAGAAAAATATGGCAAAAAGAGGGTATTAAAATTTGTCGGATTTAATAAACTTATTTAATGACAATATTGAGCAGGGCAGGGTTGAGATAAAAGCTTTTGGTTCATAATTCATGATACAAAAAAATCAACCTAAAAAAAAGGTGTCCCGAAACTTGCTCCGGGACACCCACAAATAATATAGATAAAACCAGTCTTGTTTTTATTTACATTTATTTTTTCGGAAAAATGTAACTTTTCATTAGGTTTTATTTTTTAAATTTTACAAATCCAGGGATTTGATTAAGAAGAATTTACAAAAGTAAAAAGTTAAGAAAGAGGATGTTATGAAAGTTTCGGTGACAAAGCAGAAAATTCTTGAAGTTGCAGAAAAGGAATTTCTTGAAAAAGGTTTTACGAAGGCTACTCTTAGAGATATTGTAAAAAAAGCGGGAGTTACAGTCGGTGCTTTTTATGGTTATTACACAAGCAAGGAAGAAATCTTTGATGATCTTGTAAAAGAAGCTGCAGACGGCTTGGTCAGCATACATAAGTCCTGTTTAGCTGAATTTAAAAAATATTTTCTTGAAGGAAATGTAGAAGCTTTTGATTCAAGGTCTCTTGAAGTCTTTAAGGAACTTTATGAATTTGTTTATTCTCATAATAATTCTTTCAGACTTATTATCAATTGTTCGTCAGAAACGAAATATGAAAACTATATAGACAATCTTTTAAATTCAGAGGTGAACGAGGTTCAGGAACTTGCAGAAGATTTTGAAAAAAAAGGCTCTTGGTGTAATAGAATCAGCAGTATTACAGAATCTGTTTTAGTAACCGGCGGATATACTGCATTTTTTTGTCTTATTTTAAAGGGAAAGGGTAGGGAAGAAACTTTTAAAAGTGTAATGGAACTTTATAATTTTTTTAAGGCTGGATGGCATTCGATATTTGATTTGAACATTTTTTCAAAAGAGCAGTAAACAAAATATTCAATTTCCGAACATTTTTTACTTTTAATTTTTTTCTCGTTATGATAGATTTTTACTATGAATAGTGACGTTGCAACTTTACAGTGTATTGCAAAAACTCTTGAGGCTGAGCCGCTTGCAAGTCAGCGAGTGCTTGCAGAAAATGCGGGAATGTCAATCGGCTTGATGAATGCTGTTCTTAAGCGTTTTGTAGAACGCGGTTGGATTATGCTTACAAATGTGAACCTTCGTAAGCTTTCTTATGCGGTAACTGCAGAAGGAATTGCCGAGCTTACTGCACGAAGCCAGAATTTTGCGCGCAGGACTTTTTCGATTGCAAATAACTATAATGATGCTTTGTGCAGTCTTTTTCAGAAGGCGAAGGCTCAGGGAAAGAAAAATGTCATTCTTTATGGTCAAAGTTATATAAAATTCATGCTGGAGTATGCTTGCTCTGTAAACGGGTTTTCATTGCTCGAAAAGAAAATTGACGACCCTGTTGATGCAGATTTCCTTTGTGTTGCCGGTGAACTTTGTGAAGAAGGTGAAATGAAGCGTCTTGTAGAAAGGGGCTGTATAAATCTGCTTACACTTTTGGATCAGTAGATCGGCATTGAATTTGATTCGTCCAATGAAAAAATTGATTTGCAGACAAATGACCAGGTGATCTTTCTTGGTGTTTGAAGTCGCGGTCTCCGGGCTGACGGTGGCTGATCCCTCGGTTCATGAGCTGGCGGTGGTAGGGCTTGCGGTTCCTGAGAGCCGTCGAAGGACCGAAAATTCCATCTTTGTATTTGTTTCTGCAAACCATGTATATTCGTGGATAACCGATGTGGTGATATTTTCGTTCCAGAAATTGTTGATTAAAATCGGTTCGCCTGGTTTGTGGCTTTTCTAGCAACGGTTTTTTGATTTTACGGAGTTTTTACAAATCTTGTAACAAATCCCCCTTAAAATAATTATACTTATAGTATGATTTACATTCTTGAAGATGATGATTCGATCAGAAAATTAATTAGTTTTTCTTTGGCAAATCAGGGGTTTGAATGCAGGGCTTTTAGAGTTCCGTCTGAATTCTGGAATGCAATTGCAGAAAAAAAACCGGATTTAGTATTGCTGGATCTTTTGTTACCGGAAGAGGATGGAATTTCTGTCCTGAAGAAACTCAGGGCTGACGATGAATTTACAGAGCTTCCTGTTATAATTATTACTGCAAAAGATGCAGAATCTGACATTTCCAACGGGCTTGATACAGGGGCGGATGACTACATTGTAAAGCCGTTTGTAATGTCAAATTTAATTTCCAGAATAAAGGCCGTTTTACGGCGTTGTTCCCAGAATCCGGAAAAAGGTTTTTCAAAATATCTTGTTGCAGGGGCTATAAAACTTGATCTTTATAAGCATATGGCTTATTCAAATGATCAGCAGATAATGCTTACTTTGAAGGAATTTGATCTTCTTGCGGTTCTTATTGAAAACCGTGGGAACGTTATGTCCAGGGAGCAGCTTCTGAATCTAATATGGAATATAAATGCGGCAATTGAAAGCCGCACGGTTGACGTTCATATAAGGACCTTAAGACAGAAAATCGGAGATCTTAATGCTGAATTCATTCAGACCGTGCGAGGCGTTGGATATAAGGTTGGCGCAGTCTGATATATGCAAGTCTTAAGTTTCGAAGAGTTCTGCAAAAGCAGGTTCGTGGGTTTAGACAGGCTGATCCGTTTCTTAAAAATATGCCGGACGACACTTTCGTTTAGTTAGTATATTTATATCAAGAGGATTGATTTGCAGGTCATAGAAAATCATAATTTTGATCAGGAACGTGCATTGTACGGAATTAAGGGCGCTATTGTAAGGAACTGTAAATTTGACGGACCTGCAGATGGTGAATCCGCATTAAAAGAAACTTCTTGTATGCAGATAAATGGCTGCTATATGAATCTGCGCTATCCGTTGTGGCATGCAAATAAAGCGGTTGTAAGTGATTGCGGGCTTACTGATAAATGCCGTGCGGCGTTCTGGTATGACAGTGATATTACAATAAGAAATTGCCGCATTAATGGAACGCAGCCTTTTTGTTATTGCAGGAATCTTATCTTTGAAAATTGTATAATTGAAGGGTGTGACTTTGCCTTTGAGCGAAGTTCGGTTAAGGCCGACGTAAAGGGTAGAATAGAAAGCGTGAAAAATGATTTTTCTGGTAAGATAACGGCCGACGAAATCGGAACTTTGATAATGGATCCTTCTGTTGTCAAAAAAATCATGTAAGAATAAACTGCAACAATATCGGACATATAATAACAAAGTAGGGAAGTTGCATAAAAAAAAGCAGAATCAGCTGACTGCAGCCGATTCTGCGCGAAGAATAGAAAACAGGGGAGGTAGCCTGTGTTACACTCTGAACTGATCTATCTGTGTTCCTATCTTTTCGATAGAAGTCTGAATTTTTTCTGATACTCCGCCAAGGGCTGTTCCGGTATCATTGATTTTTCTTGCACCGGCTGCCATCTGGTTCATGCTGTCCTTCATTACGAGAGAAGAACTCTGAAGGTTCTGCATTTCTTCTAGAATAGCTTTATTTCCTTCTGCCATTTCTACCGAGGCATTTTTAACTTCCAGCGTACTGTTGTTCATTACAAGCAAAGCTTCGCTGATCTGCTTTGAACCTTCATTCTGTTCTTCCATTGCAGAGCGAATCTGAATGACAAGTTCATCTGTTGATTCGATTTTTCCACTTACAGCTTCAAATGCCATACTGGATTCATTAGAGGCTGTTACTACCCCCATGATCGATTCCTGAATGCTGTTAAGCTGTTCTCCAATGGTCTTTGACTGGGCTGTTGATGTTTCTGAAAGCTTTCGGATTTCGTCGGCAACAACGGCAAATCCCTTACCGGCGTCTCCGGCATGAGCGGCTTCGATTGCTGCGTTCATAGCAAGAAGGTTTGTCTGCTCTGCAATTGCAGAAATTGCGGCGTTTGCTTCCTGAAGCATTGATGACTGTTGTTCGATCTGCTGGATTCGTTCATTAACGTCCTGCTGTTTTGCAAATCCGTGCTGAGCGTTTGTACGAAGTTCATTAAATGAAGAAGCCATTTTTTCAACTGATTCATTTACTGATTTGATGTTGCCGATCATTTCTTCTACGGCGGCAGAAGCCTGCGTTACTCCCGAACTCTGAGTTTCTATCATGCGTTCAAGGGATTCGATATTGGAAGCGATTTCGTTTACGGCTCCGGCGGTTTCTTCTACTCCGGCTGCCTGTGACTGAATCTGGTTTCCGACCTGTTCGATATTTGAAATAATCTGAGTGATTGCGCTGGAAGTGTCCTGGGTACTTGCGCTCATATCTTCGCCTGCAATGCTGAGTTCGTTCTTTGAAGATTTAACGTCTGCGATGATTTCCTGAAGCTTTTCGGCGAATGCGTTGAATCCTTTTACAACGTAGCCGATTTCGTTGTTAGAGTCGATGTCGATTCGTTTTGTAAGGTCTGCGTCTCCGCTTGCGATATCCGAAATGGCTTTTTCTACTATGTTGAGCGGTTTAAGTGCTTTAAAGAGTGCAATTACACCAATCAATATAAGGATAATTACAGAAAGAGCACCTCCGATTATTAAAAGCGCTTTGATTTTATTTACAAGGTTATAAATCTGATAGTCCGGTATTGAAAGAGCCATTGACCATGGGGTTCCTTCAATTGGTTTGTAAACGATAAGGTCTTTTCCGGTGCGAGCATTTGCATTAACCCACGTTTCGCCTCTTTCTCCGTTTGTCATTTTTGTTGCAACCGCAATCATGTCTCCGTTCCTGCCGTTGATTCCGCCTGTAATGCCGGTAATAAAATTTTTCTGCATTACAAATTCTTCTACAGGGTGAGCCATGACAAGGCCGTCACTTGCAAGAAGATAGCCGTAGCCCTTTTCGCCAATCTGGATGCGCTTAATTTCTTTTGTAAGAAGATGGATGTTTATAACACCTGCGAGCATTGCGAAGGTTCGTCCGTTCTTGTCTTTTACGGCGCGGGTAATATGAACTACCGGCTGTCCAGTTGTTTTTGAAATTACCGGATCATCAATATAGCGGTCTTTGCCTTCCTGCATGATTGCCTTGAAATAGCTGCGTTCTGCAATATTTGTTGTGGTTCCGTTGTCGTTGTAGCTTATGCCGTCAGGTCCTGCAAACATTACGTAGTCGAATTCACCGCGCATATATGAATTATTTGGATTTGAAATCCATTCTTTGCATTCCCTAAGGTTACCGTCTGCCATAATTTCGCTATAGGTATATGTGTTAAGTTCTTTAAAATACCCGTCCAGTTTGTTCTGCATGGCAGCTGTATAGCCGTCCATCATGTTTGAATACATACCAAGGTCTTCTGAGACAATGTCTTTTTGTGCGTTGGCGGTAACAACTGCAATCTGTATTACATTGATCATAAGAATTGCGGCCCCAATAAGTACGACAAGGTTCAGTGTAAGGCTTGTCCGTTTTTCTTTGTTTTGTTTCATAATTATTTCCTAATATAGAGATAGTTCAATTCTAACATTGAATTATGGATTGTCAAAAAAAATTTACATAAAAAGGAACTGATGTAATAGCAGATCTATTTGGAGATAAAAGAATTTTTAACTATTCAAAGCCTGTTGATCTAATGCAAGAAGTATTAGAAAGGATTTCTAACAAAGATTCCATCATCCTTGATCCGTTCGCAGGATCCGGTACATCCGCCCTCGCAGTCTTAAACATGAACCGTAAGGATGGCGGTAACCGCAGCTTCATCTTAATTGAAATGATGGACTGCGCAGAAAGCATAACGGCCGAAAGAGTAAAGCGAGTAATAAAAAATCACACGGAAATTGAGCTTGCGGTTACTGAGTTTAGGCGAAGTATGAAATGACCGGTGAAAATGTGGTTTCGACAAGCTCAACCACCGCAAGCACAAGCTCAAACGCCGCTTGTGGCGGGAACGCTCATTTTGAAAATCAGTACTTTCTAGACTGTAATTACGGTGCGGCCTACTGGTTTTACTATGAAAATGACCGTGCAACCACCCTTGATATTCAGTTCTTACAGACAATCAAAAATAAATATGAGCAGTACATAATCTACGCAGATATCTGTTTACTGCAAAAAGAACTGTTGAGCAAGAACAACATCATCTTTAAAAGATATCAAGAGACATCAAGCGTTTTTAATGGAGAAGCAAATGGAACTTAAAGCATATCAGGCACGGACTATAAATGACTTAAAAGAATTCTTAGTTTTTACGAAAGCCACAACGAAGTTTCAGAGCTTTTTATCCAGTTTTTTTTAACGTTACGAAAAGTATCGTTAATGTAAACAGGATTTTATGGTTTGTTTTTTGCTTATATGCGAGATTCTGGATGTTGAAATATCCTTTTTTGCATTTTACAGGAGAAACAAATGTGTGTATTTACTGAATTATTAAGGTTTAAGAAAACTGCAGCAGCTTTTCTGCTTGGTTTGGTGGTGCTTTGCTCTTTGTCTGCGGAAAATGTACTTTCTGCATATAAATTGAAAATAAACCAGATGGATTTGCATACTGATGACGTAAACAGTTTTGACCGGCTTATTATGAATCCTTATTCAAAGACGCTGGATTATGCAGGAACCGGTTTTACTGCTCTTTCGCTCTTAAGCCCTGCTGTTATGTTTGCGGCTCCTAAAGAAGATTATTGGAAAATCGGAATTGAATATGCTGAAACAATAGCGCTTGCTTATGGTGTAAAGGAGCTGTTCAAGATGAATGTAAGCCGCGCCCGTCCTTATATGTATTTTGACGGTGCTCCGGTAGATAAGTATGAAGACGGCGACTGGGACGATTCTTTTATTTCCGGACATACGACATTAAGTTTTGCGGCTGCAAGTTTTACAACATTTATGTACTGCCAGTATTTTCCTGATTCACGGTATAAGCCGCTGGTGATTGCGGGGTCGTATTCGCTGGCTGCTGTTACAGCAGGGTTAAGGCTAGCAAGCGGAAATCATTTTTTGACAGACGTTCTTTGCGGAGCGGCGGTAGGAACCAGCATAGGATTTTTAGTTCCTCTGGTGAATTCGTTATGGTTTAAGCCGTCTTTTACAAAGAAAGATTCCTGTTTTGAGATGAACGTTTCGCCTACGGCCCTGATGTTCAAATATAATTTTTGAGACTTTGATAAGAATGCTGTGTTATAATGTAAACATGGATTTTAACACAAAACTTCAGCAGTTAAGAACAAAAAAAGGTTTAACGCAGGAACAGCTTGCAGAAAAAGTCTGTGTTTCCAGGGTTGCGGTTTCTAAATGGGAGGCTGGAAGGGGATATCCTAACCTTGACTCCCTTAAGATGCTTGCAAAAGTGTTTGATGTTTCAATTGATTCTCTGCTTTCTTCTGAAGAGCTGTTGGATATTGCTGAAGTTCACCGTAAAAATGAATCCAAGATGTTCAGGAGTCTGCTGTTCGGGATTATGGATTTTATGACATTTTTAATGTTTGTGCTCCCCGTGTGTGCGAATCGTTCTGATGGTAAAATTTTTATGGTGACGCTGCAAAGTCTAAGGCTCGCAAATGAATCTGTAAGAGCGGTTTTTATTGTGCTGGTGAGCATGAACGGTTTGTTCGGAGCACTAGAGCTTGCGCTTCAGAACGTTCAGAAAAAGGTAAAGCAAAATCTTGAGTTGATTCTGTCCGGAGCATTCAGTTCGCTGGGAATTGTATTTTCATGCATGATGAATCAACCGTATGCATGCGTATATTATTTTTCGTTGTTTTTGATAAAGGTGCTTGTTGCATTGCGGACGGTTTGAATCAGCGGAGCTTTACGGAAATATTTTCTGCGGGGGGGCATTTTTTCGGAAGAATTGTTGCCGGTTCGGGTAAGACAGAGTGAATGACAGAATAAAGAAAATCAGATAATATATCGCAATCAAAGGAATAAAAAAGAGCTGAATGTCATTGCTGCCGATGCAAAAAAAGACGTTTGTAATGTATCCGTATTTTTTTATAATCCGTATCCGGAGAGCTGGACCGCAGATCCCTTTGGAATAAATCATTGCACAGACTGGCGTGGCAGCATTTTTAGTGGACAGGCTGCCGGTAGTCATGTTGAAGAATGCTTAGGAAGAGTCAGATCATGAGCAATTATTACTGTATTTGGGTCAAAACTGGTTTTGAGAATAAATTTGTAGAAAAAATACAATCGATTTTTGATTCCGTTCCGGAAGAACAGAACGGAAAACTCCATTGCATTGGAAAGCAGATGCGCCTAAGGAACGGCAAGGAGTACATTGATCCGTTGATGCCTGGCTATGTTTTCTGGGAAACGGATAGTCTTTCAAGAATTCAGGATATAAAAGATGAAGATGGGTTTATAGATTTTCTTCCTGGCGGAAAGGAGTTAAAACCGTTGTCCGCAAGAGATGCGGAGCTTGTGAACTCATTCTTAAAATTTGGAAGCGTTATTCCTATAGTAAACGTACGGTTTGATGTAAACGACAGGATTGTTATAGTCGACGGCTTGTTCAAGGGTATGGAAGGATTTATTTCTGATGTGAACAGGTCAAATAAGCGTATTAATTTTGAAGTTACTCTTATGGACGGAAAGAGAATTTTAAGTCTGTCGTATCAGGAACTTCAGAAAAGGGAAGGAATGAACTGTTGATGTAATTTTCATAGTACGGCGGAATATTGTTTAGACCCAGCGTATTGTAAAATTACGTGGTGGTTAGTATTCTGCGGCTTTGCTCGACAGGCTCACCCTTCCACACACATATATAAATCCCAATTCCAAATTGTGGATTTGAGCATTGAGAACTGGGATTTGAAAATTTACGCTACCGTTACCACGGAATCAATGTTTGCGGTAAAGTAGGTGTTGCCAGGCTTGGTGACGATGCTCACGCTGTAGCTTCCTGCTGCAAGTTCGCTCGGAACTGGCGAATCGACCACATTCGTACCACGGCGGTTGTAGACTGAGAGGCGGGTGAGACCGCTTTCATTCTCCAGGAACACTCCCTGGTTTTCGTCCGTTATGTCGAAGGTGAGGTTACGGCCATGCAGACGGAGCGTCTTGCCCTTGCTTACCGAAAGGTTCGTGCTTTCGCTTGTGAGCTTTTTCTTGCTGAGAGACTGTGATCACGAACTTATGAAGCAGAAGCCGTCTTTTGATTCGTCCGTTAGTTAGGCTCACGTAAAAACAACCGATGTCCTAAAAGTTCATTATTTTATGCTACAGATTGCAAATCTTGCAGAAGCACTTATGCCGGGATATGACAGGTATTTTATTACCTCAAAATCAAAATATGCCTATGCAGGTTGGTATTCTTTTCATGGTGCAATTCATAATTGACTATCACTGTTAGCCGTTGTATACTGTTAACGGTGACAATATGAATATTTCGACTTATATAAAGAAGCAGGGGATTTCAGTTTACAGCCTCTCAAAAAAAAGTGCGGTTCCGTACACTACGCTTTGTAGTATTTGCAATGGAACTGCAAATGTAATGGAATGCAGGGTTGGCACTCTTGTAAAAATTGCAGATACGCTAGGCGTGAATTTGCTTGATGTAATAAATTCTTCGCTTGAAGCCCCTGTAAAATACAACTTTATCAATCCCGAAATAAAAATCGATTCCACTGATTTGCCAAAGGCATTAAAGAGCACAATTAAAGAGCTGGAAGAATACGACCGCAATAACGATACGATGTTTTATGAATGTGCAGATATGCTTTATATGATGGCCGACCGCTTTTTAAAGGATGGAGCTATTGATAGTGAAATCCGTGACAAGTTGATTATGAAGTATCCGATTGCATAAGGAGCTTTGTATGGAAATTTTTGATTTTTCAAATTCAGAATATAGTAATCGAAACGGTTCTTATGGTGGAGCTGCGGGAGATAAAGATGGCATCGTTATTGATGGCGAGCCATGGATTGCAAAGTACCCAAAATCAAATGAAGGAATGGCAAAAAGTGATAAGCTTTCTAGAATGTCGCAGACTCCCTTGTCGGAATTCATCGGAAGTCATATCTATGAGATTCTGGGGTATCCTGTTCATAAGACGCTTTTAGGCATTCGCAAGAATTATCTAGTTGTTGCTTGCAAAGATTTTTGTGATGAGAACACCCGTCTTCTGGAAATGAGGACATTGAAGAATATTCACATTTCGGAGATGAATCAGAAATTTAATGTGGATTTGCACGAAACAGATGATGACCATCTTGTTAATTTGAATGAACTTTTTGTTCAATTTGAAATGAATCCTGAAATTTCAAAGATAAATGGGATTTCTGAACGGTTTTGGAATCAGGTTGTAATAGATGGTTTAATTGGAAACAATGACCGAAACAATGGAAACTGGGGAATTCTTTCGTGTGGAGACAAGAGAGAACTTGCTCCAATATTTGATAATGGTGCTTCTTTTTATCCCAAAAAAAGTACTATTGCGATAGAACAGATTTTGAAATTGCCAGAAGCAGATCAGGCGCGAAATAATGCAAATGTTCAAGAACCTTTTACAATTGATGGCGAACACCATCTGAGTTATCGTTCAATTCTTGATTTGACTGAGTCGGAGATTCCTGCTGCACAAGTAGAATTACTGAAAGCAGCTGTTATCAGTAATACAGAACTCGTTGAAAGTAAACTGAATGAAATCATAGAGTTTGTTAAATCAATACCTGGCAGCTACGAGGGGTACGAAATTATCAGTGAACCACGCAGGGAATACTATTTGAAATCGTTTATTACAAGATTTGAAGATGTATTGAAAAAGAGAAGGGGTGAACTTTGCAGTTAAATTTTTCTTCCTTATGGAAAACCTATGAGAACATTTGACAGTTCCAACCGTATTACCTACGCCCAGCAAAAACTTCTTGCTCTTGTAGAAGCCCGCCAGCTCCGCTTCTGGTGCATGGAACGCAAACTTCCTCACGCAAGCCTTTATAAACTGGCGGTAGGGCAGAGCGTACCTACTTTCAAGGCAATCAGCTATCTTGTGCCGTACTTTGCCCCTGCCGAATGGCTTTTCTTTACGGACGAAGAAATACCGTACCCAATCCGTACTCTTCCTGAATGGAATCCTGACGACACTTCTGTTTTTATCCAGCAGCTCAAAAAAGACTGGAAGCAGACAGCTAAGAAATATGGGATTGAAGAAGAAAATGCCAGGAATATCTTTGTGAACAGGCGGGCAAACTTCACGCTTATGCAGATGCGCCGGATGGTGGGGGAGGTGAACCCAGAGGAGTGGTTTTGTAAGGGGATGCCAAATGAGTAATGTTTAATAGATTGTAAATGACAGTGCAAAAAAAATATTCATAAAATGAACAGAAAGCTAATTTTTACCTTGCCAGCAAACGATAATATGTTTATAATAATAAGGAATTTCTTCAGGAGATTAAAGACGGAATGTGTAGATTCATAGGTATGGAATATCTGGCCGCAGCTGCATTTATTGCACTGGATAAGGAAGATGTTACTCTGGATGAATTGTCTCAGTATGGTATCAATGTGACAAAGATTCTTGAGGATAGTCATATTTCTGCTGTTATTCTCTGTTCTGAGCATTATGCTTTGGAAATGGTAAGAAATTTTTCGGATTGTTTTGACCTTATTAACGATGATTCTACTTTGCATTTGAAAGTTGCAAAGGATATTTTAATTGCGAGATTCCTGGCGTATATGTCAAAAGACTTGCTTTCGGCATTTACCCAGCAAATGGCAAAATGAGCGAAATCACAAAAATAAAAGACCCTCTATATGGTTATATCAAAATCGAAGATTCTGATATAACCGCTATCCTGAACAGTGCCGAATTCCACCGATTAAACGATATTATACAAACCAGTTACTCTTCCGTTTTTCCCACTTCCACTCATAATCGTTTTACGCATTCGCTTGGTGTTTATTATTTAGGAACTATTGCCAGTACGGCTCTTGTTAAATCCTTTGCTTCTTTAAAGATTCAGGATTTTGGGAAAGAAGATGCTGAGAAATATAAGCATTTGTTTTTGCTTGCGTGTTTGTTGCATGATGTCGGTCATGCCCCATTCTCTCATACTGGTGAAGCTTTTTATCTGGAAGATAAAAAGAATCCTATATGGGTACAACTGGAAACTGAAATAGATAATCAATGTTTTAATAATGATTCTAAAGGCCGACCTGTTGGTGCTCCCCATGAGATAATGAGTGCATTGGCTTCTATGAAGTTTTTCCCAAGCCTTTTTGCAAATGGTGAAGAGAAGGCGTTCTTTGCTCGTTGTATTGTAGGATTAAAATATACTGGTACTTCTAATGCAGACAATATAAAAAACTGCTTTGTTGAGCTGTTGAATTCAAAAACAATAGATGTTGATAAACTTGATTATCTTTTGAGAGACAGTTTTGTAACTGGTTTTAGCAGCGTATCAATTGATTATAAACGTTTGCTTTCTGCTGTATGTGTTGCCGAAAAAAATGATAAAGCAGGGAAAAAACTGGTTCTTTCGTTTAACAAGTCTGCATTGAGTACTTTGGAGAGCGTTATTCTTGCTCATGACATGGAAAGAAAATGGATACAAAACCATCCTGTTATTCAATATGAAAATTATCTTGTAAAATATATTATATCAGAAGTTGTAAAGTATTATCAGCATAAAAATATTTCTATTTTTTCTTTTCCAGCATTAACTGTTAAAGGGTGTTCTTGCGATATAGGTATAAAGAAATTAACAGATTTTATTAAGAGCGGAACAAAAAATAAAACTGTATTAAAATGGATTGATTCTGATTTTGAATCATTGGTGGAGTCTTTCCTTGAAGGTAATGGAATTAGATTAAATACCAGTGTTCGTCTCCTTACAGACTCAGATGTTTTGGCAACTGCAAAAAATTGTCTTCCAGGAAATGCCATTATTAATGAATATTTCGATAGAAGTTCCAGAAAAAAGAGTTTCTGGAAGTCCGAGTCTGAATATAAGATTCTTTTTGAGCAGAATGCGATAAGTCAAGAAGCCTTGAAGCAACTGGAAGACAAGTTTATTTCTATCGAGAATGGTTTAAGAACAGCAGATATGTTGCCAATAATAAATGCTGACGCTTTAGAATTTTTTAGGAAGCAGAAGTCAAAATTAGATTATTTTCCTAGATTTGAAGAACTACAGCAAAGAGAGTTGGAAAGCACAATTACATTACTTGAGCTTTTGGAAACGTTTGCAAAAGAGCAGGGAATTCCGTTCGAATTTGTGATGATTTCTGCAAATCAATTTAATACAGGGTTTAACAAAAAAGATTTTAAGGAAATCAATGTTTATTTTCCGAATTTAAACTCTGTAAGTTTCTTAAAAGATGTAATAAACCTTTTTGATGCAGAACAACCTCGTTCAAACTTCTTTTATTTATATGCAAAAATGGAAAACCGCAATTATCAGGTAATATCAGCTTTGATTAAAAAACTGATATTATTTGCTACTGATAATTATCAGCGATAGGCGTAACATTGCTTGTCCCGCCGTTTTGTACTCGCTAAAGAATTCCAAGGTATTTCTTCACTGCTGTAACAGAGTCACCAACTTTATTTACGATAATCCGTAAATAAAGTTCTGAAACACCAAGTGTTCTTGTCCAATAAGCCACTTCATGGGCTTGATTCATATTAATGCGTTGTGCATCAAGTGGCCGTCTGGTTTTTAAGCTATCTGGCATGCTATTACCTCATATTAATTTTAATTTGAAACCCCAATGCGTAAGTGAATGAAGATTAGGAATTACGCATTGGGTTTTGTTTTTACGCTACCGTTACCACGGAATCAATGTTCGCGGTAAAGTAGGTGTTGCCAGGCTTGGTGACGATGCTCACGCTGTAGCTTCCTGCTGCAAGTTCGCTCGGAACTGGCGAATCGACGACATTCGTGCCACGGCGGTTGTAGACTGAAAGGCGGGTGAGTCCGCTTTCGTTTTCCAGAAATACGCCCTGGTTTTCGTCCGTGATGTCGAAGGTGAGGTTGCGGCCATGCAGACGGAGCGTCTTGCCCTTGCTTACCGAAAGGTTCGTGCTTTCGCTTGCGTCGTCGTTCAATGCGGTTACACGGTATAGCTTGGCTTCACCGGTGATGTCTGGCGGAAGCTGCTTGTATTCAAGCTTTGCCTTTACGCTTGCCGTGGTCGCTTCGCTTGCGTTGAACAGGAAGCCAAGCGTGTGGTTCCCGGTTCCGAGCGTAAAGCCGTCCTGAATATTCGCGCAGGTACCTGTGGCGTTTGCCCTGAGCGTTCCGAAAGGAAGCTCCACGCTGTAACCTTTGGCAAGGTATTTTACGACGATGTTCTCCATTACGGAAAGCATACCCAGATAGTCTGCCTCTGTGAAAGAAGAGTTCCAATCAGCCATTTCGCTTGCGAGCTTTTTCTGGCTGAGGCTTTGCGAGCACGAGCTTCTGAAGCAGAAGCCGTCTTTTGATTCGTCCGTTACAAGGACATTTTTGATAGTTTTAATGTTGAGCATATGCAATGCCCTCCTTGAAAATGATTACACCCCTCCTGGGGAGCAGCGGAATAATCGCCGCCGAACGATTTTCTTTGACAAGGAGAGCCGGCAATGATATAATCAATTCTAACAACTTACGAATTGGGAATCAGTACTGGCTCCCGACCGGAAAGCCTTGTTTAATTTGTGTTGGCGCACTTATTAAAACAGGCTTTTTTTATGCGCATTTCTTCATACCACCTCCTTTTTGTTGATTGCATCCTTTATTCCCTGTACAAGGAACGGCTTACCAATCGTCTTTACTACTGTCTGACCAACATGAAACTGCTGCTCAATCATGATAAAAAGTGACATGGTAAGTGCAAAGCAGGTTGCTTCCACTTCGCCGCTTATACTTTGCTGGGTGTGTCGCATTATTATATGAGCGAACTCATGGAAAATAATGTGCATGCACTCAGAAGCGTTCCGCTTGTCGTTGTAGGCAATCATGCGCCTCTGCTCGCCGGTGACAGGATCGGGGAACACGGCACACACACCTTCGTTCCAAAGGCTTAATGAAATCTGCGTGAACTTCTCAAGATTTTCGGGATTGAAGGATGAGAACTTCTTGAGTTTTATCCCCATGTCCGAAATCATCTTTTTGTAATCAAAGTTTTCTTTGTAATATTCCCGTTCGCTCAAGGTTTCTATTACGAGCAGGATAATTTCGTTCACACGCCAGGGCGGAAGTACATACGGCATTCCGTCCTGCATAGTCGCCGTGAGCGTATTTTTGGCAAGCCTATTGCCGCCAATAAATTCTTTAACACATCCTGTACAATCTTCAGCTTCGTCCATTAAGCCTCCTGTTCCTAATTCTCCGGACTGTTGTACTCGTCCATGAGGATTTTCATCAAGTCTAATTTTTGATTTTTGCTCAAATCATCTTTGCTCGAAGCGAGCAGGATTTTGAGCTGATCATAACCATACTTATTGTCGTTCCCAATAAGATAGTCACTGGTGGTGTGAAGTGTGTTCGCAATGTTCGCAAGCACATCCGTTCTGGGCAGCCGGTCACTTGTCATGTACCTGCTGAATGCTGCCTCTGTAATACCGCAGATTTCGCAGAGCTTTTTCTGTGAATAGCGGTTTTCCTTCATTAAATCTTTGACCCTCCTTGAAAAAAGATTTTCTTTTTTTGCTTCCATAACAGCCTTCTCCTTTAAATAGGCTAGAATTATGAAACCTTTGTTGGGTTTCCGCTTTTTTTTTGCAAGGCGGGAGCAGAAATACACCTTACATATATGATAATATTATACTTTTGGTTAATAGTCAAGTGAAATATAATAAAAGATTCGCCGAAGGTATAATTATTTATCCTGCTTCTCGGTAAGATGTTGGACTATGTGCTGGATAAAGTTCTGCGGCGTTCAGCAAAATCTTTTTGGGCGCTCACTATTTTACGGATGTACGCTCAGGAAAATGTTTTTGGACGATGCGGAAAGTATAGTGCGTCGTAACAGATTTTACGGACAGGCGATGGTGATTTATTCAAAACTTGAACGCTTTACTGACTTAATCATAAAAATGTGTTACTATTCCGTTGTATTAAGAATGAGCAATTATTACTGTATTTGGGTAAAAACCGGTTTTGAAAATAAATTTATAGAAAAATTACAGCCTCTTTTTGATTCTGTACCAGAAGAACAAAATGGTAAGTTCTATTGTATCGGAAAACAGATTCGATTAAAAAACGGAAAAGAATATATTGATCCTCTAATTCCTGGCTATATTTTTTGGGAAACGGATAATATTTCAAGGATCCAGAATATAAAAGATGAAGAAGGTTTTATAGATTTTCTTCCTAACGATAATGGAATAAAACCTTTATCCGCAAGAGATACAGAGCTTGTAACTTCATTCCTAAAATATGGAAGTGTTATTCCTATTGTAAATGTACAATTTGATGTTAATGATAGAATTGTAATTATTGACGGTCTATTTAAGGGAATGGAAGGATTTATTTCAGACGTAAACAGATCAAATAAACGTATAAATTTTGCAGTTACCTTGATGAACGGAAAACGCATTTTGAGCCTCTCTTATCAAGAAATCCAAAAAAGTAAAAATTCAGATTGTTCACAAATTGAATATATTGACACCCATAAATAATAAATCGTATTATAGTAGTATTAAAGGCAGCCATTATTTGACGCGGAGTTTGGTTGAAGCACGTTTGTCAGGTGGTGAACAGTTTCCATTGTAGGTGACGGCTGAAATAACGCTTACTTGCCAATGGAGAAGGTGTCTTTAAATATTCTAGCCACAAATAATATTGTATAAACAAGCACTATGGAGATTGTATGCCGTTAGTTGCACAAGGAAGTTTTCAGAGATTGTATAATGAAAAGGACAATATCTGTATTGAGTATCAGGCAATGCTACGAAAGTATTTCCCAAACGGTAACTATGAAGCTGCGTTTGACCCATTTTCAGATTTTTTTTATGAAATTGACTTTATCTTTCAAAGAAGCGAATCCTGTAAAAATGAAATAAGAGTTATACTAAATCGTACTGAAATAAAAACCCTTGAATCCAGGGAAAAATTAAACCAATCTCTTAATGAGCTTCAAATAGTTTCAAATAATTGTATAAAACATTTCCAAGCAATTTATAATTCTATTAAAAATGACGGTTTTACTAACTTAGAAAATGAAACATTTAATAATTACAGTATTATGTCTTATATACGAAGGTAATATTCTTGATTTTGGAAAATAAGAAAATGAACAATTCTATAGTAATCACCCTGTCAGGAATAGATAAAAATGACGTAGAATGTAAGTTGATAGTTCATGCCTGTAATGAGGGGTTTAAATTTAACATTTCTGGTTATACGAATGATATTGATTTGAGCCTAAAAGAGGGGTGTGAGAAAATTCGGAAGTACAATAATAATTATGGTTCTGGTAGTCCTTATGAACAGAGGCCTTATTATAAAGAGTTTTCTGATGTAATTGATTTAGATACAACAAAATCAAATTTGGTCAGGGCTTTTGCTGTAACATCTGGTTTTATACAGTTTTGGTATACGAATGAATATGAAGGTCATAAATCTGCACTTTCTTTTTATGATGAATTTTATAAATATCTGACAGATCAACTTTTGTTGGATTGGACTGGTGATTTGGATGTTCAGCCACAAATGTATTTTTTACCTATAGAACTTACAAAAGAATTTACAAATGAAAATAGCAGAAAACCTGAATTGGATGAGCTTTACAAGCTTGGTTTATTGCAACAGTTTTCCAGTGAAGGGAGTGTTAATTTTATAAATTATTTTGTACCTTTGGAAATTCCTGATACTGATATAATTTTGAAAAAAATAAAAACTCTTAGAACTCGAAAATTATGGCATCAAATTGTTTTAGGAATAAATAGCGAAATTAGAAGATTGGTTTCAAATAATAAAAATTAGAAAGATTAAATGAATACTTTACCATTTAATATTTTATCTGCAATATTTGCACCTTTGTTTGTCCCCTGGATTGAATGGACTCTTGATCGAAGATCTGCTTCAGAGGATTTAAATCCTATGAGGCTTAGAGCTGATAGGGTAAAACCTAATGATTCAGAAGATTATACTCCAAGGCCACCCAGACCGGAGATACTATATAAACCTCAGATTTTAGACGAAATACTAAATCCTTTTGTTAAAGGATTGCCTGGTGCATGTATAGGCAATATTATATGGGGATTAACATATGACCTTGAAAATTTTAATTCTTGGTTTTTTTGTTTTTATATAATATCATTATTTGCTTGTGTAGGTATAGTAAACATAGTAAAGACAAAGTATACAAAAAATCCTGAGAAAGCAACCATAAAATTGCTTTTACTTGCTTTATTTTATTTTCTGTTTACTATTTTTCGTTTAGTTATTTCATATAAATAAATATTAAATTATAATTTCTTTGTTAAAAAATCTTGCTTATATTTTTAATTACAACTTATCAGAGGATAACTTATGACAGTAAATAAAATCGCTGTAGCCGGAACAGGCTATGTTGGACTTTCTTTGGCTACATTATTGGCTCAACACAATCGTGTTGTTGCTGTAGATGTCGTTCAAGAAAAAGTAGACCTTATTAACAGTAAAAAATCACCGATTCAAGACAAAGAGATCGAGGATTTTCTTGCGCACAAAGAATTGAATCTTATTGCAACGACAGACGGTAAATTAGCCTATAAAGATGCTGACCTTGTAATCATTGCGACTCCTACAAACTACGATCCGAAACTTAATTTCTTTGATACAAAATATGTTGAGCAGGTAATTGAGCTAGTTCTGGAAGTAAATCCGAATGCCATTATGATTATCAAGTCTACAATCCCTGTCGGTTACACAAAATCTGTTCGCGAAAAATACAATTCAAAGAACATAATTTTTGCACCGGAATTCTTGCGTGAAAGCAAAGCTCTCTATGATAATCTTTATCCGAGCCGCATTGTGGTTGGAACAGATTTGAATGATGAACATCTTGTGGATGCTGCTCATACATTTGAAGAACTTTTGCAGCAAGGAGCTATCAAAGAGAATATTCCGACTCTTTATATGGGCTTTACAGAAGCTGAAGCGGTAAAACTTTTCGCAAACACATACCTTGCCCTTCGTGTAAGTTACTTTAATGAACTTGATACCTATGCAGAAGTAAAAGGTCTTGATACAAAGTCAATTATTCAGGGCGTTTCTTTAGATCCTCGAATTGGTGACTTTTATAACAATCCTAGCTTTGGTTATGGCGGTTACTGCTTGCCAAAAGACACAAAGCAACTTTTGGCAAATTATAATGATGTTCCGCAGAACCTTATCAGTGCGATTGTGCAGTCGAATACAACACGTAAAGATCATATTGCACAGATGATTATTGGTAAGAATCCAAAGAAAGTTGGCATTTATCGACTAACAATGAAATCTAATAGCGATAACTTCCGAGCAAGTGCTATTCAAGGTGTAATGAAGCGCATTAAGGCAAAGGGAATTGAAGTTGTGGTTTACGAGCCGACTTTGCATGAAGAAGCTTTTTTTAATTCGAAAGTTGAGACTGATTTGTCAAAATTCAAAAAAGAATGTGATGTGATTATTGCAAACCGCAATGCAGAAGAATTGTCTGATGTTGCTGATAAGATTTATACTAGGGATTTGATGGGTAGGGATTAATTAAAATGGGTAAGATAGAATTAAATGGAAAAACAATCCTTGTTACTGGTTCAAGTGGATTTATAGGTTCAAATCTTTGTCGTGTTCTCCTGGAGCAATATAATGACATTAAAATAATCGGCATAGATAATATGAACGATTATTACGATGTAGCTCTGAAAGAATATCGCTTAAATCAGTTAAAGAATTATTCAAATTATACCTTTATAAAAGGTGATATTTCAGATAAAAAACTTGTTGATGATGTTTTTGAAAAATATTCACCAGCTCTTGTTGTAAACCTTGCAGCACAGGCTGGAGTCCGGTATTCAATTACTAATCCAGATGCCTACATTCAGAGCAATGTGATTGGCTTTTTTAATATTCTTGAAGCCTGTCGTCATTCTTATGATAATGGTAAAAAGGGTGTTGAACATCTTGTATATGCTTCTAGTTCCTCAGTTTATGGTTCAAACAAAAAAGTTCCATATTCTACAGATGATAAAGTTGATAATCCTGTTTCGTTATATGCAGCAACAAAAAAATCAAACGAGCTTTTTGCACATGCCTATTCAAAACTTTATGGTATTCCTTCTACTGGATTAAGATTCTTCACTGTTTACGGGCCTGCTGGTCGTCCTGATATGGCTTATTTCAAGTTTACAAACAAGATTGTAAAAGGTGAGCCGATTCAGATTTACAACAATGGAGATATGAAACGCGATTTCACTTATGTAGATGATATAGTTCGTGGTGTTACAGCTGTAATGCAGAAAATTCCAGAAAAAACAGAAGATGGTGTTCCATATAAAGTCTACAACATTGGAAATAGTAAACCAGAAGATTTGCTCAATTTTGTTAATACTCTTGAAGAATGTTTGAAAAATGAAGGTGTAATAGATAAGCCTGTTGAAAAAGAGTTTTTACCAATGCAACCTGGTGATGTATATCAGACATTTGCTGATACGGCAGATTTTGAAAAAGACTTTGGATTTAAGCCGACCACTATAATAAAAAACGGGCTGTCTGAATTTGCTAAATGGTATAAAGATTTTTATCGCATGTAAGAGGAACATATGTTATATAGTTTTAAGCAGATAATAAAGAGATTAATCCCAGATAAGTTGTATTTGAAAATAATGTATCGTCGTTGTATGGGTAAAAAATTGAATCTCAAAAATCCTCAGACATATAATGAAAAACTTCAATGGTTAAAACTTTACAACCGTAATCCAGAATATACAAAAATGGTTGATAAATATGAAGTTAAAAAGTATGTTGCAGATAAAATTGGAGAAGAATATATAATTCCAACTCTTGGTGTCTGGAATAAATTTGAAGAAATTGATTTTGACACTTTGCCCCAGCAGTTTGTATTAAAGACGACACATGACAGTGGTGGTGTAGTAATATGCAAAGATAAATCAACTTTTGATTATGAAACTGCAAAAAAGAAATTAAATTCATCTCTAAAAAACAACTTTTACTATATGGGGCGGGAATGGCCATATAAAAATGTAAAACCAAGAATTATTGCAGAAAAATATATGGAAGATTCCGCAACAAAAGAGCTTCGAGATTATAAGCTTTTTGCATTTGATGGTGTAGTGAAAGCTCTTTTTATTGCAAGTGACAGACAGAATCCAAATGAAGATACGAAGTTCGATTTCTTCGATTCAACTCTTAAACATTTAGATTTCACAAATGGGCATCCAAATGCTTCTGTACCACCTGCATGTCCAGAAACATTTGCTGAAATGAAAAAGCTTGCTGAAAAACTTTCAGAAAAAATACCACATCTTAGATGTGATTTTTATGAGATTAATGGGAAAATTTATTTCGGCGAATTAACATTTTTCCATTGGAGTGGATTCACTCCGTTTTCTCCAGAAGAATGGGATAAAACCTTTGGAGATTGGATAAAACTACCTGAAAAAAATGGGGGGGGGTACGCTTGTATAGGTAATGATTTTGTTTTGTGGTTGCATGAAGAAGAAAATCGGGCAACGATACAAAGTTCAAATATTCCAGATTACAAGTTCATGTGTTTCAACGGAAAAGTACAATGTCTGTTTGTATGTACTGAACGGAATTCTAGATCTGGATTAAAAGTTACATTTTTTGATAAAAACTGGAATTTATTACCTTTTACACGTCACTATCCGAAATCTGAAAAGAAGATTCAGCCCCCTAAAAATTTAAATCGGATGATTGAAATTGCTGAACGACTTAGTGCTGGTATTCCTTTTGTTAGGATTGATTTATACAGTGTAGATAACCATATATATTTTGGTGAATATACTTTTTTTCCTGGAGGTGGAATTGAAGAATTCTCACCAGAAGAATGGGATTTAAATTTAGGACAAATGATAGAACTTAGAAAATAATTATGAAAATTTTAATAGGTGCAGATATTTCTGTTACAAAATCTAATAATTCTCTTTTTGCTAGTGGTAATGTTAATGAACTTGTAGGCACAGAATTAAAGTCAATTCTAGATGATGCAGATTTTCGAATTTTTAATCTAGAAGGGCCTATTACCAATTCAAATTCTGCAATTTCAAAATGTGGACCTAACCTAAAGATGGCACCGGATATTATTTCTGGAATAAAAGCTTTAAATCCGTCTATTCTGACTCTGGCAAATAATCATATTATGGATTATGGAAAACTAGGATATGAAGAAACAATTTCACTACTCAAAGAAAATGAAATTGAATATTTCGGAACAGGAGATTCTATTTATTCAATAGCAAAAACTCATATACTTGAAAAAGATGGAATAAAAATTGGTATTTACTCTTGTGCAGAACATGAGTTCACAATTGCTAAATCAAATTACCCCGGTGCAAATCCTTATGATCCACTTGAAACTTTTGATGATATCTTTAAGCTTAAAGAAAACTGTGATTTTGTAATAGTTTTATATCATGGCGGAAAGGAACTTTATCGATACCCATCTCCTGATTTGCAAAAACGGTTTAGAAAAATGGCAGATAAAGGTTCTGATGTAGTTATTGCACAGCATACGCATTGTATTGGCTGTAAAGAAGAATATAAGAATTCAACTCTTATTTATGGACAAGGTAATTTTATTTTTGACGCTGTTAGTGATGAATATTGGAATAGTGGTTTATTAGTTGAATTAAATCTCTCAAAAAAACAAGGAACTCAAGAAATAGAAAAGCATATTTCATATATTCCATACAATAAAATCACTGAAGGTCGAATAAGGTTAGCAACTGAATCTTCTAAAGATTCTTTGCTTGAAGGATTTTTTAATCGTTCTGAAGAAATAAAAACAGAATGTGTTGTGTCAGAAAAGTTTCAAGATTTTTCTAAATCACTTTCATTGTTGTATTTAAATGCCTTACATGGAAATAATTTCTTTTTCAGAGTTATGCGAAAAATATTTGGTCAGGAATTTGTAAGAAAACTATATTCTAAGCCTAGTTCTTATAATCAAATTCTTAATTTTATTGAATGTGAATGTCACAGAGAAGTTCTTCTTGCTGGATTAAAAACTGAGGAATACAAATGAAAAACTTTTATGTATTGATTGCTAGTAAAAAATATGAAATTGAATATATGTATGGTGAACTATCAAATGATGAAAATTGTCAGATAGTTTACTTGGAACATATTCTCCAAAATAAAATACTCTGGCGTTTTTTTTCTCGAATCTTCAATTCTTCAAAAATTGATTTGATTTCACCAAAAAGATTCAGATATTTACTCAGAAAGTTTATTCAAAATAAATATACAAATTATTGTAGTTCATATTTTTCTAAACAAATAACAATTTCTAATGAAAAAAATACGAATACAAAAATTTGTTTTATTGTAATGGCGAGAATATATGAAGAATTTGGTGATACAATAACAAAATATTTGAGAAAAAACTATCCAAATGCAATTTATACTTCATATTTTGTTGATGTTGTGTCATCCTTTAAGTGTCCGGTGTCAGATTACTATTCTTCGTTCGATAAGATTTATTCATTTGATAAGACGGAATGCAATAAATATGGATTTACTTATTGTTTGGAGCCATTCGCATATCATCAGATTCCTTCTTCTGTAAAAAATCCAGAATATGATGTGACTTTTATTGGGGCTGCCAAAGATAGATTAAACGATATTCTGTCTGTTTATGAAAAACTTAAAGCTCATAATTTAAAACTTGATTTTTGGATTTTCGGCGTTAAGAAAGAAAACCAAAAATATAAAGATGAGATACACTACAATAGTTATCTTTCATTTGATGAATTTATAAATCATACATTAAACGCAAGATGCACATTTGAAACTTTGCAGAAGAATGGTTCTTCTCCGACAACACGTTTTTCTATGTGTATGTTATACAAGAGAAAGCTTCTTACAAATTGTATAGAACTATTAGATTCGGAATGGTATGAAACTATGGCAACAGATAATATTCAGGTTTATAAAGATATGAATTCCATAGATTTTGATTGGATAAAAAAAGATTGTGAATATGATAATCAAAAATATGTTGAGATGTTCTCTACAAGAAAAATGATTGAAAAGATGGATAGTGTGCTCTAAAAAATGTCTGATTCACGTGTAAAAAATACATTATTAAGCACTACTCTGAATATCACTGAGCAAGTCATTGCTATGGTATTCGGATTGATAGTTCCTCGTCTTGTTATAAAAACTTTTGGCTCTGAGGTAAATGGACTTACAGCTTTTATTTCTCAGATGTTACAGGTTTTTGGCTTATTGCAGGCAGGAATGATAGGTGCATCTATTTTTGCTCTTTATGAACCTATCGCGAAAAAAGACTATGATAAGATGAATGTCATAGTAGATGCTTCGTCAAGGTTTTACAGAAAGGTAGCGGGGCTTTTCTTCTCATTGGTATTAATGTCTATACCTTATGTCGTTTATAAAGAAACCAATACAGGTTTTGCCCGTTGGGAAATAATTGTAACAACAATTATAATGGGTATAAATGCTACCCTGACATTTTTGTTTAATTCAAGATATGATATTATCATTTCTTCTTATCAAAAACGATACCTGTTATCAATTGCAACTATAGTAAATAAATGCGTTTATTATGGTTTAACTGTTTGCGTAATTGTATTAAAAAAACATTTTGTTCTGATGTATGCAAGTTCGCTTGTCGCAAACATCTGTACAATTCTGATTTTAAGGCATTATTACAAACAGCTTACAAAGGAATGGCTCAAACCTGTAGAAGGAAAAAATACATATAAAATCCAAAATAGAAACTACCTACTTTGTAATCAGGTTGTTTATCAAATTATCAATTCTTTGCCGTTACTTTTGATTGCAAACTTTTATGATTTGAAGGTAACAAGCGTTTATTCAATTAATTTTACACTTGTAAATATTTTAAAAATGGTGATTACAGCTTTTATGCGTTCTGTAACGGAGCCGTTCGGAAATTATCGTGTAACACATTCAAAAGATGATGTTGTGAAGATGTATCGTGTGATTCAAGCTGGAATCAGTTTCGTTGTGATTATTTTTTCTTCATGCTTTGTTTGTCTTAGCACAAGTTTTATATCTATATATACAAATAATATTTCTGAAGTAAATTATGTAATTCCTGTCATGGCATTTACTTTGCTTACGGAGTTTTTCTTTTCTAGTCATAAACTGATTGCAGATTTACTTATTGATATTCATGGATTGTATAAGAAGATTTATATCCCGATTTTTATTTCTGGATTTATTTCTGCAATTGCGATGGTTTTAACTGCGAAATTCGTTGATTACAAATATATTCCGCTTTGTTCAGCTTTGTTCTATTTGCTACTTTATGTTATTTTCTTACCAATTGTTAAGAAAGAACTTGATATATCTTTGTTTTTTAGAAATTATCTGACAATTATTGTTTCTGTAATTACGATTGGTTTTATTTATTTTACTTACACAAGAATTGCACCTGATATTTCGAATTTGTTGTTCTGGTTTATACATGCAATAGTTTTATTTATTTCTTCTGTATTGTTTGCTGGAATTGCTATAACAATTGCTGACAGAAAAAGTGTTTGCATAGTATTACGCAAACTTAATTCATACATAAAAAAATAAATATGCATTATTAGGAGGAATCCACAATGATAAATGTTTATCAGCCTTCTCTTGGCGAAAGAGAATTGGCAAAAATCAAAGAAGTATTTGACTCAAACTGGCTCGGTAAAGGTAAATTAACCGCAGAATTTGAGGAAAAATTTGCTTCTTACATTAAATCTGATAAGACTCATGTTGTCTCAACAAACTGTTGCAGCGAAGGATTGTTTTCTTCAATGAGCTTATTTGGCATTGGTGACAAGTATAAGAGGAGGGGGGGGGGTACATCTGACGAGGTAATTGTACCAACCGTAAGTTTTGTTGGTGCCGGTAATGCAGTTTGTGATTCCGGAGCAAAACTTGTTCTGTGTGATGTTGATAAAAGAACATTAAATACTACAGCGGAGTTAATTGAGAAGAAGATAACAAAAAATACTAAGGCATTGCTTCTGCTTCACTACGGCGGAATTCCTTGCGAAATGGACGAAATCATGGCCTTGGCAAAAGCCTACAATCTTAAGGTAATTGAGGATTGTGCACCAGGTGTATGTTCAAGCTATAAAGGTCAGCACTTGGGAACAATCGGTGACATGGGAATGTGGTCATTTGATGCTATGAAGATTCTTGTTTGCGGTGATGGTTCCATTTTGCATTTTAAGGATCCGGAAATCAAAAATAAGGCTGATAAACTCCTTTATTTTGGATTGGAAAGCAAGAGCGGTTATTCAAATACGGTAGATAAGAAATGGTGGAACTTTGATATTTCTTGTTTTGGACACCGTGCAATTATGAATGATATTACCGCTTCTATGGCTCTTGTTCAGTTAGACCGTTTACCGGAATTTATGGAGAAGCGAAAGTCTTGCAATGACGCTTATACAGAGCAACTTTCTGAAGTTGAGTGGATTATGACTCCACCAGAACTGCCTTCTTATTGTACGACTTCTTATTATTTCTATCATATACAACTTAAAAATGAATTCCGTGATGACCTTGCAAAGTATTTGCGTGACAACGGAATTTATACAACTTACCGTTATTATCCACTTCACCATGTAAGTGGTTATGGAGTAACGGCTGATTGTCCGAATGCTGATTGGGCTGCAGAACATACATTGAATCTGCCGCTTCATCAGTCGCTGACTTTAGATGAAGTATCTTTCATCTGTGACAAAATTAAAGAGTTCGGAAAAATTAAAAACTTATAAAATCCAGTGATTCTTCAAAAGGTTTCACTGGTAAAAATACACAGTGAAATCTCTGGAGGATTACAAATGGCTATACAAGTTTTCAAGCCAGTTTTTGATGTAGAGGCATGTTTGAGCCAGATTCGTGAATGTTTGGAACGAGGCTGGACAGGCATGGGATTTAAGACAGTAGAATTTGAGGAGCTTTGGAAGAAATATACAGGGCTTCCAAATGCATATTATCTGAACAGTGCTACAGCAGCATTGAACCTCGCTTTCAATATATTGAAATCAGAAAAAGGCTGGGCAGATGGAGATGAAGTTATTTCTACACCACTCACATTTGTTTCTACAAATCACGCAATATTGAAAGCAAATCTTCATGCTGTTTTTGCAGATGTAGATGATACAATGTGTCTTGATCCTGATGATGTAGTAAAGAAGATTACACCGAAAACTCGCGCCGTTTGTTTTGTTGCTTTTGGTGGAAACACTGGACGCTATGAAGAAATCGTTAAGATTTGCAAAGAACATAATCTTGCACTTGTTCTTGATGCAGCCCATATGGCAGGAACTCGCTTAAATGGTGAGATTCCAGGAAAAGAAGCGGATTGTGTATGCTGGTCTTATCAGGCTGTAAAGAATCTTCCTACTGGTGATAGTGGAATGATTTGTTTCAAGGAAAAGGCTTATGATGAGATTGCAAGAAAACGTGCATGGCTTGGAATCAATAAAGATACTTATGCTCGTTTTGGTGCTGGTTCCTATAAATGGAAGTACGATGTTGAGTATGTAGGCAACAAGTATAACGGAAACGCTGTAATGGCTGCTATTGCAATTGCACAACTTCCACATCTGGATGAAAGCAATAAATATCGCAGACAGGTTGCAGCCTGGTATATGGAAAAGCTTTCAGCTCATAAAGACAAGATTTCTTTTGTCCGTATTCCAGAAAACTGCGAAACTTCTCAGCATATATTCCAGATTATTATTGAGAACCGCGATGAACTTTTGCAGTTCTTGAATGAGCATGAGATTTTCCCTGGTGTTCATTATATCACTAATACTGAATACCGCATGTATTCTTACGGTAAGGGAACTTGTCCGAAAGCCGACTATGCAAGTGATCATGTAATTTCTTTACCTTGTCATTTGGGACTGACAAAAGAAGATGTTTATCACATTGCAGATCTGGTAATTGACTTTGTGAATAAATAAAACTTAAACACTTTATGGGTAAAAACAGAAGTTCAAGCATTGATTTTTTAGGATAATTGTTGTATTGGGAATTGTCCTTTTATCTTTGCATGGATTTCCTATCTTTACCCCACTGTGGTAGAATAAATAGGTAGAGTATGATTAGACAAGTAAAGAATTATTTAAAAGAGAAAATATTTGGTAATTGTGAGTTTATAAAAAACATTGCAGATTTTTGTTATTCAGAAAAGGTTTAAGGCACAGTAAAGATATGCTAAGATTTCCATGGGAATTGGTATATTCATGGAAAATTGATGATTAATCAAAATCGTAATAAAGTTGTAAAAGAACTGTTCAAAATAAAGATTATTAATGGAATTATCTATGACAATCTATAATATTATTAAGAAATTCTATAGAGCTATTAGATTTTTTTTTCTGCCTAAAAATGTAAAACTTGCAGAATTAAATAGATTTAATTATCCAGAACTTGATTCAAGAGTTTTATCGTATCAATTGCCTAGTAATAAGGTTTCAAATAACAAAGTTATCTATACTTGTATTACAGGTGGATATGATAATCTTATTATACCTTCATATTATAATTGTGGTTGGGAATATATATGTTATACCGATAATTCAGAATTATTGAAAGAAAAGCAGAAAGGACCATGGATTATAAAGCCACTTGCATATTCTGAAGGTTCAAATGCAATAAATAATCGTTGGCACAAATTTCATCCGCATGTTCTTTTTCCTCATTATACTGAATCAATATATATCGATGGAAATTTAGATATTTTGGATGATTTTTTATTTAAGGAAATAAATGACAAAATAGATCAAAACCTATTAATTCCTGTGCATTTCAAGAATGATTGTATATACAAAGAAATCAAATGTGTAAAGCGTTCCAAAAAAGCTAAAAAAGAACAATTATGTGCAATCAGGAAATTATTGAAAGACAATCTTTTCCCTGAACATTATGGACTAACAGAAAATAGTATTATATATAGAAAGCATAATGATGAATTAATTATATCTATTATGGAAGAGTGGTGGAATTTATTAAAGATTGTTCCAAGAGATCAGCTCTCTCTATCCTATGTTTTATGGAAACATGGTATAATTATTTCTGATATAAAATTATCAAACGCACGCATAAATATAGGACATTATCATTTTTATTATTCAGACAACCATTGCTAAAATATGGAATTATATTACACACTTTTATTTATTATCTTATTGTTTTCTTTCCCAATAAAAGCAGGGAACAAAATAATCTCAAAGCTTTTCATTTTTTTAAGTTTCCTTATTCTTTTTATATTTTCTATTTTCCGAGTTGATATAGGTACAGATTATTCAGGTCATAGTGATGCTTTTTGGGGGATTTCTTCTGATTTACTTGCGTATAGATTGATTTATTTAAAAGAATTTTTGTTTTATGGAATTTGTAGAATGTGTGGTTTATTAAATTTTGATTATAAAGTTGTGGTTGGTATTATTTCATTTTTGACTATTTATCCAATTTATAAACTGACAGAAAGAACTAATTATTTTTATATTATTGTATTATTTGTATGCTCCTGCTATCTTACTAGTTTTTGTTTAATGAGACAATTTGCAGCTGTTTCCCTAGCAACATATGGTTTATATCTGGTTACTCATAACAAAAAGCGAGTTGGGGTAATATGGCTGATAATCTCTTGTGGTTTTCATAATTCATTTGTAATTTTTTTAATTTTATTATTTCTTGCGTTAAGATTTGGAAACAATAAATTTTTAACTACACCAAGTATTTCTTTATTTCTTGTAATTTTGACTTTATGTTTTTCCATAATATTTTCTCGATATGGAATTAATTATCTAACAAATGCAAACGGATATTTACATTATTTACAATCAGAAAATCCAAATGCAGCAAAAGTTCAATTAGGTTCTGGTCTAGGTGTATTGGTGAGATTTATATCGTATTTTTTACTTTTTTACATAAATAATTATTCGATTTATTCAAGTAAGGAAAAACGTGGGATTTTTAATTTTCTATTTTACTTTCTTATTTTCTTCGATATTTTGTCAATAAAAATAATGATTTTTATGCGAATGAGATATATTTTTTATCCGATATTATTTTATTTTCCAGTGTTTGCGGATTTGAAATTCACTAGAAGGTATACAAAATATTTAAGCTTTACTTGTTTTATATTTATTTGTCTTTCTTATTTTGTTTTTTACAAAAGTACAGCGGAATTATGGGGAAACATACCATATAAAACTTGGCTTTAATCATCAAAAAATATGGATAAATAATTATGATATATTCTCTTGTAACACTCTACACTCCAGACGATTCTGTAACTAAAAATATGCTTGCGTTATCAGGGCAGGTAGATAAAATTTATTTAATTGATAATAGTGCTAAGAATAATTGTTCGCTATTTTCTGAAATAAAGAATGCAGAATATTTATTCTGTGGTAAGAATCATGGCCTTTCTTCAGCATTTAACAAAATTTTGAAAGAAAAGGATTTTGGCGATAACGATTTTATAATCTTTTTTGATCAAGATTCTCATATAAGTGAAAACTTTATAAGTTCCCTTAAAAACGAATATGAAAATCTTGAAAAATCAGAATTTCCTGTAGGCTGTATTGGTCCTGTGTATTTTAATACAAGTAGCGGAATTGTTGAGATTCCTAAACAAAAAATACAATTAAATGAACATTCATTTTCGGTAAAAAGTATAATTACATCTTCTATGCTACTTCGTTTTAGGACTTTAAAAGAAATTGGATTTTGGAACGAAGAAATCTTTCTTGATATGGCAGACTGGGATGTCTGTTGGCGTTTGATTGAACATAAAAAATTATGCTGTATGACAAATGTTGTAACACTACATCATACTCTTGGTAAGGGCGAAAAAAAAGTAGGCTTTATTCGAGTAAAAGAAGGAAGCCCATTTAGAGTTTATTATCAGACTAGGGATTGTTTACGGCTAATTACAAAAAAATATGTTCCTTTCAAATATAAAATTCGATTTGTCTTAATGCTCACAGTTCGCCCGATTGTTCATCTTATTGTTCTTAGTAACAAAAAAGAAAGAATTAAATATTTCATAAAAGGTATACACGATTTTAATAAAGGAATTTACGGTAGCTTATAAAAGACTATCTTCTAACTATATATTAATAGGCTAAAAATTATGAATAACTTCTCAATTCTCCAATCCGTATATTGTAGGGATAATCCATTTTTTTTATCGCAATCTTTAAAATCTATTGCTGATAATACTTTACAACCGTTGGAAATTATTCTTGTAAAAGATGGAAAACTCTCGCAAGAACTTGAAAATGTTATATCCGAGTGGCGGTCGAAACTCCCACTAAAAGTGGTTGGTTACGAGCAAAATCAAGGATTGGCATCCGCGTTAAATTATGGGTTGCAATATGTAACAACAGAGTTAGTAGCTCGCATGGATAGCGATGATATTTGTTATTCAGATAGATTTGAGAAACAGTTAGCTGAATTTCAAGCAGAGCCTGAGCTTGCTCTTCTTAGCGGCTATATTGATGAATTCAACGATAATCCTGATGAAATTGTAAGTACAAGAATTGTCCCTTTAAAGCATGAAGAAATAAATGAATATTTAAAAAAAAGGAATGCTTTCAATCATATGGCAGTTATGTTTAAGAAATCTGCTGTTATTGAAAGCGGTAATTATCAAAAAGTTCCATATTTTGAAGATTATGATTTATGGATTCGAATGGTTCAAAAAGGTTTTTTATCAAAAAACATTCCCGAAAAACTTGTAAAAGCAAGAATTGGTAATGACATGATTGGTCGAAGACATGGCTTTGCTTATTCTAAGCACGAGATATTTTTCTTAAAAAGACAACTTAAAACAGGTTTCATTTCTAAAAATGAATATAGAAAACTTGTTTTGCTACGTGTTCCTGTGCGGTTATTACCGAAAGGCCTACTAAAATTAGTATATAAATTGTTGCGAGGTTAAAAATGACAATTACAGTAATTGGCGGAAGTGGTTTTGTTGGAACAAGACTTGTAAAGAGATTGCTTGCAAGCGGACACACAGTAAAAATTGCAGACAAAAGAAAGAGCGTTGCATATCCTGATTTGTGGGTAAGATGTGATATTAGAAACACTCCGAGTGAGACTGATGATTTTCCAGAGAGTCTGACAGATGCAGCAAGTGCGCCTGGAAAGCACGATGAAGCTGTAAAGGCAATGCCGATGCATTCTCTTCTTGATGTTTTAGAAGGAAGTGATGTTGTAATCAATCTTGCAGCTGAACATCGCGACGATGTTACACCAAAATCCTTGTATGACGAAGTAAATGTGCAGGGAAGTGAAAATGTCTGCAAGACATGTACAGAACTTGGAATTCACAAAATCATATTTACTTCAAGCGTTGCTGTTTATGGATTTGCTCCAATTGGAACAGATGAGACAGGAAAAATCAATTATTTCAATGATTATGGTCGTACAAAATATCTTGCGGAAGGTAAATACCGTGACTGGCTTAAAGCCGATTCTGCAAATAGCGCAACTATAATTCGGCCAACAGTAATTTTTGGCGAGCAGAATAGAGGAAATGTATATAATCTTCTTCGACAGATTGCGAGCGGTCATTTTCCTATGGTCGGCAAAGGCACAAATAAAAAGAGCATGAACTATGTAGAGAATGTGGCTGCTTTCATTGAATACGAGCTTTCTCATGATACAGAACCGGGGGAACATCTCTACAACTACTGCGATGAACCAGCCTACGATATGAATCATCTTGTTCTTGATGTTTACAAATGTCTTGGAAAGAATAAGACAAAATTATTCCACTTCCCTTACTGGTTAGCATACTTTGGCGGAATGTGTTTTGATTTGCTTGCTTTCATTACAAGACGAAAATTCGCAATCAGTGCTATTCGAGTAAAGAAGTTCACACAGAATACTTATTTTGTTGGTTCAAACATAAAGAAAACTGACTTTGTTCCGCCAGTAGCCTTGGAGCAGGGCTTGAAACAGACCATTGATTATGAGTTTGTGAACAAAGTGCAGGGGCATACTTTTAGTTGCGAGTAAAAAGGAAGCATTTATGAGTAGAAAATTACACAATATTCTTATCACTGGTGGAGCCGGATTCATTGGTTCAAATTTTATTCATTATCTTTTTGGTATGTCTTCAGCAGAAGGCAACCTTTTTAATGACGCAAATTTTGACGGCACCGTTGTAAATGTTGACTGCCTTACTTATGCCGGAAACCTTGAATCTTTGAAGGACATCGAAGAAAAATTCGGTGGAAAACGCTATTTCTTTGAGAAGGTTGATATCTGTGACCGCGAACAGATTGAACTCATTTTCAAGCAGTATGATATTGATACTGTAATTCATTTTGCGGCAGAGAGCCATGTTGACCGCTCGATTCTGGGCCCGGAAGCATTCATGAAGACCAATGTAATGGGAACCTTCACCTTGCTTGATGTTGCCCGAAATTACTGGAAGAAAGAAGACGGCTCAATCCGTGACGATGTTCTTTTCCACCACATTTCAACAGACGAAGTTTACGGCTCTTTGGGTGAGACAGGATATTTCCGCGAGGATACTCCTTATGATCCGCGCTCACCATATTCTTCATCAAAGGCATCTTCTGACCATGTTGTAATGGCATATTTCCATACATACGGTCTTCCAATCACACTTTCTAACTGCACGAACAACTACGGTCCGTACCAGTTCCCTGAGAAGCTTCTTCCATTGATGATTTCTAATATACGAGATGGAAAGAATCTTCCTGTTTACGGAAAGGGCGACAATATCCGCGACTGGATTTATGTAGAAGACCACAACCGCGCTGTATGGCTGATTGTAAACAAAGGCGTTACAGGTGAAAAATACAACATCGGCGGCGAAAACGAATGGCAGAACATCAAACTTCTTCATAAGGTAATTGAGCTTACTGCAAAAGAAACAGGAAAGAACGTTGCCGATGTAGAAAAGACAATTACTTACGTAAAAGACCGTCCTGGCCACGACAAGCGCTACGCAATCGACTGTACAAAAATCAAGACAAAGCTTGGATGGGAGCGCAAGATGACATTCGAAGAGGGCCTGCAGGAAACTGTAAAGTGGTACCTCAAGAACTCAGACTGGATTAACCACATTTTGAGCGGCGATTACAAGAACTGGATTTCTAAGAATTATACAGAACAGGGAAGATAATATGAAGGGAATAATTTTGGCCGGAGGATCTGGCACACGTTTATATCCAATCACAAAAGCAGTTTCAAAACAGATTCTGCCTTTGTATGACAAACCGATGATTTATTATCCGCTTTCATGCCTTATGCTAGCAGGAATCCGCGAAGTTCTGATTATTTCAACACCTCGCGACATCAGTTGCTTCAAAGAACTCTTTGGAGATGGGGCATGGCTTGGGATGCATTTTGAATATGCAGTACAGGATAAGCCACGTGGATTGGCTGATGCATTTATTATTGGTAAAGAATTTATCGGAAACGACAGCGCAGCTCTTGTACTTGGCGACAATATTTTCTACGGACAGAGCTTTACATCAACTTTAAAGCGTGCCCGTGAAAAGGTAGAAAAAGGCGAAGGAAGCGTAATTTTCGGATACTTTGTAAAAGATCCTGCAGCTTACGGTGTAGTAAAGTTCGACAAAAATGGCAAAGTTCTCGGAATTGAAGAAAAACCTGCTCAGCCAAAATCAAACTACGCTGTTCCGGGCCTTTACTTTTACAGCAATGCAGTGTGTGAAATTGCGGCTAATGTAAAGCCGTCTGACCGCGGCGAAATCGAAATTACTTCAATCAATAATGAATACCTGAACAGAGGAGAACTTTCTGTAGAACTTCTTGGCCGTGGAATGGCTTGGCTTGATACAGGAACTTACGACGGACTTCTGGAAGCATCTAACTTTATTGCAACAATCCAGAAGCGTCAGGGAATGTATGTAAGCTGTATTGAAGAGATTTCATATCGCAACGGCTGGCTTTCAAAAGAGCAGCTTCTTGAGCTTGCAAAAGGCTACAAGACGGACTACGGCCGCTACCTTGAATATATTGCAGAGAATTAACTATCATTGTCCGGCTTGCCCGGACAATCTACTGGAGCATACTAAATGGCATTCGAATTTAAAAACTGCGCACTTGCAGATGGAACAGAAATCAAAGGACTCTACGAAATCCAGCCGAAGATTTTTGGTGACGCACGCGGATACTTCCTCGAAACTTACAGCGAGCGTGACTTTTTTGCAGCCGGCCTTACAATGAAGTTTGTGCAGGATAATCAGTCCAAATCAACGAAGGGCGTTCTCCGGGGGCTTCACTTCCAGACGCAGCATCCTCAGGGAAAGCTTGTTCGTGCCCTTGAAGGCAAAGTTTACGATGTTGCAGTAGATTTACGCAAAGGTTCTGCAAGTTTTGGAAAATATTACGGCGTAATTCTTGATGCAGAAAAGCAGAATATGTTTTATATTCCGGAAGGTTTTGCTCACGGTTTCTATGTTCTTTCTGACGAAGCAATCTTTACATATAAATGTACAGACTTTTATGATCCGAAAGGCGAGGGTGGACTCATGTGGAATGATCCTGCAATCGCAATCGACTGGAAGTCTGTTGCACCGGATGTAAATCCTCTTCTTTCAGATAAGGATGGAAAACATCCTGCCTTTGATGCGACTAATAATTATTTTGATGTAAATGGGAAGTGGATAGGATAATAAAATAATCTGACTGATTGGATGATTACCCGACCCCAACAAAAAGGCCAGCCTATTCAGTTTTATGTAAAAAAAGAATTCAAGAAGTTCTTGGCATAAAATTACATTTCAGCTATGACGAATATGATAATTGAAACAGAAATTACAAATCTCATAACTTTTGTAACAAGTAAGCTTATTACTGTTGCCGCAAAGGTTATTAATCCATCCATTGCCGAGAAACTTGATATATCTGATGATGTAAGAATGTTACTATCGAATGCGGTAAAAGAATTATGCAAAAATAATTATTTTGATAAGTTCGATAAAGAAATATTACAACAACTTCTTGCTGATAATATTGAATTAATATGTGGATGGGTATTTAATCCATTTTCAAATACCTTTCATGATGATGATTTAACAATAAATTCTGATTTGGTTAAAGAATGTCAGGCTTTCTTAAATGGATTGTTTAATTATATAAAAAAGCATAAAAATGAATTTCAAAGTATAGGTTTTACAAATCTTACAAATCAGGTTTCGGAATCAACGAAAACAATAAGGACTGATGTTAAAAATGTCGGCGCAGATGTTGTAGCAGTTTTAGATATCGTAAAAAGTTTACAAAAAAATCAGAAAAGTGATTATTCTATTGAATTCTCAGAAATAAACACAGCGATTAAAGAGCGCTATTATAATAAAGCTGAAATCTTACTTTCGTCTTTATCTACTAGAGTAGAAAAAAATGGATCAAATGAAGATAAAGAGTCATTATATTCATTATATGTTAATTTATATACTGCAACGTTAAAAGATGATACTACGCATTTATTATCAGCCTTGGATAAACTTGTCGAATATACACCTGATGATAAATTGCGAAGATATCGTGAAACTGCGAAATTAGTTTATGAAGAAAAGTACTTAGAAGCTTTATTAAATGTAGAAAAATACTGTGAAGAAGGACCGCAGTTGTATTCTGAACTAAAAGCTTTTATTTTGTTTACAACAAAGGAATATGACAAGCTTTTACAATATTGTGATAAGTTACAAGACAGTGAAAAAATAATTTGGAAGTTACGTATTTATGTAAATACTCAAGATTATAATACAGGATTTAATTTAATAAACTCTTCTACAATAAATTTAAAAGAATTTGATAGCAGATTACTTCGTTTGCAAGTCTTAACATATTTTATTTTGGATAAAATTAATATATCTTTTGAAGATTCATTATTAGGGAATGCAAAAAAAGTACTTTCGGAAATAGAAAGCCTTTTAATAGAAGTAAATGATGATGCTTATGCCAAAAGTGAATTGCTAACGAACAAAATGCTATTAAATCTTGCCTTAGGTTATGTTGATTATGATGATATTGAGCCTTACATTACTGAACTTGATAAATTACAATGTACAAATCCAAATTACCTAAAGAATAAAGGTATTTATTATCTCTCTAAAGGTGACTATGAAAAAGCTTTTATTTTATTGGATAACTGGTGTAAAAAATATCCGGATTCATTTTTAACAAAAGAAATTCGTGCAATTGCTTTTGTTGGTTATAATGCAGAAAATGCTAGAAAGGAATTTGAGGGTCTTTCAGATGAACCTGAAAATCTTCCTATAAAAATAAAAGTGTTTGATTCATATATCCGTGAATGTAATTTGGAAACTGCATTAAGTTACTTACAGGGATTGGAAGCGAAAAATATAACAAGCGCATATATTTATAATGCCTATGGGGACTATTATTCTGTTGTACAGGATTTCGAAGAAGCCTTTGATTTTTATATTAAAGCATTAGATTGTAAGGATGGTGATATATTAAAAATTGATATTTTTAGTAAGGCTTTACATATTGCATTGTTTTATAATGACGCATTAAAACTCTCAAAATGTTCTAAATATACTGAAATAATAAACAATAAAGATACTTTGCGTTATTATAGTGGTGAGTTGATTAGTTTATATATTTGTCTTGGTGATTTTAATAGTGCTATTAATGTTCTTGAAAAATATAAATTGTATTCTTTCAAGTATGATTCTTATATGAATTATTTTGAGATTCTATGTTTGTTTAATGCACAGCGATTTGCTGATGTCCTAAAAGTATACAAAGACGATAATACAGGTATAGCTGACAGAAGGGATGTTAATCAAAAATATAAAGCATATATTTTATCTGCAATTAATTCAAAGATAGAGCTTACAAAGGCAAAATCTTTATTTCAAATGCTTATACCACCTGAAAGTGAGGCAGAAACAATTGAAGAAGAGTTCATGTTCAATGCTTTATGTAACGATAGATTAAGTTTTGCGAAGTATTGCATGGCAGATTTAGGAAAATACCCTGATTCGGTAAAAATTATGGAAAACTTTCTGACTGCATGTGTTGACGCTGGTCTGCAAAATTTACCTGCAGATGTATCTCATGTCTTTTCTGATTATACTGTAAGGTACATGAAGATACCAAATGATAAGAAAAATGGGAGATTGAGTTTTACTAGAATTCGGATTCCATTATAATTGGTTACAATTTTTGTATCAGTGAAGTATTGATAAAATTTGTATCCGTCAATTCTAACCTTGCTTAGCTAAATCCATCCATTCATCACGGAAAAGGAATGCTTGGAACAGAAATTGCTCGACAATTATCTGAAAATAAAATTAATTTTGTTAGAACTGATATTGATGTAGATATTACAAATCCACAGGCTCTTGCAGGTTTCGTAAAAGGAAAAGATATTTCTTATATTATTAACTGTTCTGCATATACTGCCGTAGATAAAGCAGAGTCTGATGCTGATTTTGCAAAGAAATTAAATGAAGATGGACCAAGAAATATTGAAAACCTTGCAAATCAGATTCATGCAAAGATGATTCATATTTCTACTGATTTTGTTTTTGATGGAACTGGTACAGTGCCATATACAGAGGATATGCCTGTTGCTCCAATTGGAGTATATGGTAAAACAAAAGCTGCTGGAGAAGCCGATGTAAGACAGAATCTTAACGAGTATTACATAATTCGTACAGCATGGCTTTATGGCTGGGCAGGAAAAAACTTTGTCTATACTATGATAAAAGCAATGAATACTCATGATTCTGTAAAAGTAGTAAATGACCAGAAATGAAGTCCAACTTTTGCTGGAGATTTAGCAGGAGTTATTCTCAAAATAATACAAAAAGATAATGTTCCTTTTGGTACTTATCATTGTACAGCTTTAGGTGAGATTACCTGGTGGGATTTTACAAATGAAATTAAAAAACAAGGCGTGGAATTAGGATTAATTACTAATAAAGAATGTATAGTAAATCCTTGTAGTACTGATGAATATCCGACCCCAGCAAAACGCCCAGCATATTCTGTATTGAACAAGAATAAAATTCAGAAAACATTAAGAATTACCTTGCCATTCTGGAAAGACAGTTTGAATATGTTTTTGAAGTCGGAGTTGTTTGATAAGGGAAGAATAAAATAAACAATTATATTTATGCATCTATAAGAGCAAAACAATGCTTTGGGCACATATAAGGATTCTAAAAGAGATAAGTAATTACAATCAAAATGAAAACTCAAAATAAAATTGTTTTCACATTTTAAAATAAGGATCATAAGAAATGAATGTTAAGCAATATGTAATTAACAAGGGAATGGAAACTGCTTCAATAGAACTGATGAAGCAGGTAATTCAAGAAGATATTTCTTTATCTCAAAATACGAAACAAGAGTTTATTTCTACGATTAATATGTTTTCAACTGCAAAAAATATGGCAGAGTTGTTAATGATCCTTTCTGGAAGAATGTGATATTTTATTGAATATATATTTTTTTTATTATCAGATTATAAAAGAATTTGTCTTTTTCAAGAAACTTTATTATGTTAATAATAACTGATATAAAATATATAAGTGAGGTGAAAAATGGCAAATAATCATATAGATGACCAGTTTGTTGTAAATCACGATGGGAAATGGGCTGTTCGTGGTGGTGGAAATTCTAAAGTTACAAAAATATTTGATACACAAGCAGATGCAAAAGCTTATGCAACTCAAATAGCAAAGAAAAAAGAAAGTGATATTTATATTCAGAATAAGAGAGGGCAGTTTCATCAAGCAAACAGTTATGGAAAAGATAAGTGCCCACCTAAAGACAAAAACTATTGAATATAATTGAATTTGTTTTTAAAATATTTTATTGGAGGTACAGAAAAGTGGCTGCCGTTCAAGATGTTGCAAATTACATAATTAATTCAATAGAAGTAGATAATCTCAAATTGCAGAAGCTTACTTATTACTCACAGGCCGTACATTTAGTTCTGAATGATAAGGATCCTTTGTTTAAAGAAGAGATTGAGGCATGGCAGTATGGACCTGTTGTGCCTGAGCTTTACAGTCTGTATAAAATAAATGGATTTGACCCAATTCCTCATGTAGGTGGGGGTGGTCATTTAACTGCAAAGGAAATAGAATCAATAGATCTTGTTCTTGAATATTATGGCAAGATGACTGGCGTAGAACTTATTAATCAGACTCATCAGGAAGCTCCTTGGAAAGATGTTTATCAGCCTAACAAAAAGCATATAATCATTTCAAAGGAATCAATCTATAATTTTTATAAGGATAATTATTCTTTTACTGATGCATAAGAAACTAAAATCTGCCTCTAGGCAAAAAGATTTAGAAACAAAACATACAAGAAAGAAACTTGTTGTTAGTGAGGGTATAAGTACAAATTCTCAGAAAGTAGTTTTTTCTTTTGAAAATTTTGGTGAAAAATCCCACGGATTAGATTGTGACTCTGAGGAATTTAAAAATCTTATTCGACATTTAAAAACTCTTAGTAAGATGTCATGGCAACAGGTTCAAGAATCAGACAGACATAAGTTAGGTTCGGAGGAAATAAATGTTTCTGAAATTCGAGAAAATGTTCCTACATCAAAAGACAAGGTTCTATCATTTAGGTATTCTGGTATGAAACCTTTTATAGGTGAACGCAAAAATCAGGTTCTTGATATTTATTATATAGACCCAGCATTTGATTTATACGATCACGATTAAATTTTGAACTTGCCAAAAAAGAAAAGACGGATGGTGTTATGGCAACTGAACTATATCTGCAAGAAATACAATGTAACAATGCTTGACTGTCTTACAGGCTTTAAGTGGATTGCCGCAATTGAAGATGATTTTGAAAAAACTGGTGAATACAATTACATTTTTGGCCTTGAAGAAAGCTATGGCTACAAAGTAGAAAAAGAAGTAATGGATAAAGACGGTGTTTCTGCCGCTGCAATGTGTGCAGAAATGATTCTATACTGGCGTTCACTGGGAAAAGGCCTTCTTGAACGTCTTGATGAACTTTGGAAAGAATACGGCTATTTTGAAGACCGCGCTATTTCTCAGAATTTTCCGGGACAGACTGGTCAGCAGACAATGAAGAATATGATGGCTGGTATGAGAAGTAATCCACCGGCAACTCTTGGCGGAGAAAAAATAATCAAAGTTCGCGATTTACTTAATGACGATAAGCTTCCAAAATCAAATGTTCTTCAGTTCTATCTTGAAAGCGGTACAATTGTAAGTGCACGACCATCCGGAACAGAACCAAAGATTAAGTTCTATATTAACTCTATGGTTCCAGCTGGCAACGGTTCTGATGCATGGCTTGTTGAAGCTAAAGATAAAGCATGTAAGCTTTGTGATGGAATTACTTCTGATATTCAGAAAATCATTGACCAGGCTAAATAGGAAACGTGCATGAACCCAATCTTATTAAAAGCAACAACAAAGACACTTATCTGGGGAACAGAGCAGTGGGGAATCAGTGCGCATCCAAACGGAGATGATGAAGTTTTGAATGAAGAATATTCAGGAAAAACTTTATCTGCCTTGTGGAAAGAAAATCCTGAACTATTTGGAAATGCAAAAGGCGACCGCTTTCCTTTACTCACAAAGATAATTGATGCACATGCCGACTTGAGCATTCAGGTTCACCCAAATGATGAGTATGCCGCAAAGAACGAAAATGGTTCTTTAGGCAAAACTGAATGTTGGTACATCATGGATGCAAAGCCTGGTACAACTATCGTTATTGGTCATAATGCAAAGAACAAAGATGAAGTAAAGAGCATGATTGAAAATGGCCGTTGGACAGATTTTATCCGCGAAGTGCCTGTTCACAAAGGAGACTTTTTCTTTATTGAACCGGGTACTGTACACGCAATAAAAGGCGGAACAGTCATCCTCGAAACACAGCAGTCTAGCGACATTACTTACCGTGTATATGACTATGACCGCCTTCAGGATGGTAAGCCAAGACAACTCCATGTAAAGCAGAGCATTGATGTTATTAATGCACCATACGTTCAGAAAAATCCACCTCTGAATGAATCTAAAAGCATTGGGGAAGTAAAACAGCTTGTAAGCTGTGATTTCTTTACAGTATGGCATGGAAAAGTGAATGGACAATTAAAAATCAACCAAAAACAGCTGTTCCTGCTATGCTCTGTAATAGAAGGAAACTGCAGCCTAGATAATCATAACTTTGTAAAAGGCGACCATTTTATTCTACCGAATAATTATGGAAAAGCTGTTTTCAAAGGTGATGCTGAAATGATTCTTTCAAGTATCTGATTTTTAACACCTGCACCGACATTTTTACGAAATCTTCTCATATCCGAGTTCGTCTTCTGAGACAAAGTCGGAACAAACGTCATAAATTACCTGCAAATCAATTTCCATCTTTTTTGCAAGATTCTGGTAATGTTCAATGACATCAAAACGGATTTCTTCGCCGGCAATAAAGAGAGTAGGGGAGTCGTTTGAAACTGGTGTTTTGGTGCAGAAATATAACAGGATTAATTTTGTTTCTTCATTAAACATACGGTCTAGGACGGCTTCAAGCATCAACTCAGGAACTCCTTGTGGAAATCCAATAATACTTCCAGATGGAATGGAGCCACCTTTATCTGAACGGAGAAAATCATACATTTCTTCTGTTTTCTTCATGCGATAATCTTCTGGAGCTTCTCCAATAATCACAGCATATTTGTTCATATTATTTTCTCCACGTTCAGAATATTCAAAAGGTTAAGGCAGCCTTTTTCTTCCAGTTTCTTTATTTCTGATTCTTCATTCAATTCACCAACAACACAAAATGCATTCTCATCAATCGGATCAGTTGTTTTCTTATCCAAAAAGGTGACATTCAAAATCTCACAACAATAAATCAAGAGAAAACGAATGTAACTCTGCCCATACAGGCACAATGTTGTTTTTCCCTGTTTCTTAGCATCTGAAATATAATTACAAAGTTTTTCGTTATAAAGATTTGCCAATTCAAATGGGTACGTAATATGTGCGGAATATATTTAACAGAAAGCAGAGGAAGTAAATCTAGAATCAGGAAAATAATTAGACTTATTTTATTCTTACAAAAAGATTCTGAAAGAAAAGTAACGATAATAACATAAATGAGAAATGGTAAAAATCGTAAATCAGCAAAAGCGTAAAAAATTAAACTTGCAATAAGTAAGAGAGAGTTCTGAAACAGCAGATATTTATCCTTATTCTTTGTCGACAAATATGCTGTAAGGTGATAAACAATTACAAGAGGCAGAAAGAAGATTATGAATGAAATAGAAATAAAAGACATAAAACTCCGACTGACGACATACAAACTTATTTTCCTTAATATAACATTATAATCAGAAGCTAGACAATATAACTTATGGGAGGGGGCTTCGATATAAAACGGTAGTTAAACATGACATCAAACTTAACTATATAGCATTGTTATAAGCATTGTAAAAACAAAAAGGAAGATTGTAAAATCAAATTGAACTAATAAGCAGGAGGTACAAAAAAATGAGTACATTTTGCAATTCTTTGTTATGATGTTTTTACCACAAAATATCTAAACAAGGAAAAGAAAATGTACCCGAAACCTATATTAACGACAGTACGCAAAAAATCCAAGCATCTAACACTCGAAGAAAGATTCTTGATCCAATTTTTAAATCGACGTGGAAGTTCTCCATAGGCAATTGCAAAAGAAATTGGCTGCGCCGCAAATACAGTGAGATTAGAAGATCCAAAAAATGAAATTAACAATGCGATTTCTGAAAGTCTTGAGAAGAGCAGTTTATACGGTAAGACAGAATGTGATTACAACCTTGATGAAAAAATTCATGGTGAAGTTGCAATGCTTGAATATGACAAGGGAGATTCTGATTCTCCAATTGTAGTTCGCAACGTTATTGCAACTGACAAAGATAATAAGAATACTCTTGTTTCAGGTTATCCTGTTGTACGAGGAGGAAATCTACTTCCTCTTAAGATTACAGAAATAAAAGAATGGGATAATGGCCTTGAAGCCTGGATTACTGCAGAACTAAATGATGGGCGGGATTTTACTTTCTTTGATGCCGACTATGCAATCAACAAAGATAAATATGAAGTAGGTAAATCTTATGATTTCATTATTGGAGCTCTTGCTTATTATGCAGAAGAACCAGAATCAAAAGGATTCAAATTTGAAGGTCAGCAGGCTATAGATTTTAAGGCAAAGATGGGAGAGGAACCGGAGTATGATGAAGAGGGCAATGTAAAACCAATAGAGTTCTCTACTGCAAATCTCTGTGCTTTTTTACAGGGAAGTCATGCCCCAGATGAAGTTGAATATATCAGTACAGTTGAAGATGTAAAGGCCGTAAAAGCTTACGGAAATGCGTTCTGGAAATTTGATGTAATATATCGTTCAGAAGAAGAGGATAGTGTTGAAGTTCCAACCTTTGTGTTACAATCAAAAGACAATGCTGAGCTGCCCAAAGCAACTCAGCTCCAAGGTATCTTATGGCTTACAGGTTATTTAGCAAAGTAGGGGAATAGAATGACTGAAAAACTTCAACAGATAAAAGCTACTTTTGATTTCGGATATTGTCCTATAGTTTTCGCTTGTGAGAAATCTTCCAAGGATTACGCATATCTTCTTAATCTGTGGAGGATTGCTAGAGATAAAACAATGATTGAATATCCGGAGTTTACGGGCCATACATGGCGTATTTTTAATCAGAATGAAAGAAAGCTTGTGTTTTCTTCAGATAATTATGCCGATGCAAATCTCTTCTTCTGGCAGAAACTTGAAGAACTCGGGAAAGATCGCTTCGAGATAAAAAGCAGCTGTTATGCGACTATCTTAATGATTATTGTCCAGAATTCCGCCAAGAAGTTATCAACCGATTCCCTCCAGTTTATAAGAACTATAAGGAAGGCGATGTTATTGATAAATCTTTAATGGATCTAACGTATGATAAATCTGTGACCAGATTCCCAGGTGCCTGTTTGGACTGGAATCTGTTATTTGACATTGTAAGACCTAGAGCATAGAAAAAATCTTCTTGATATTATACTCCTATAGGAGTATAATATAATTATGATAAAGACAATCTATCACGGCTCAAATAAGATAATTGAAAAACCTCTTTTTGGATTTGGTAAAACCTATAATGATTATGGACTCGGGTTTTACTGTACTGAAGTTTTGGATATGGCAAAAGAGTGGGGTGTATCTAAAGATAATGATGGTTTTGCAAATATCTATGAAATAGAAACAGAAAGTCTTTCATTACTTGATTTGAACAGTAATGAATACACAATACTTCACTGGCTTGGTGTTCTTCTGGAAAACCGTATTTTTGATATAACAAATTCTCTTGCACAGGAAGCAAAAGAATATCTTTTAAAGAATTTTACTGTGCCTTATAAAGATTATGACATTATTACCGGATACCGTGCAGATGACAGTTATTTCTCATTTGCTCAGGATTTTATAAATGGCGCAATTTCTGTCCGACAACTTGGAAATGCAATGAAGCTTGGAAACCTTGGAACTCAATTTGTCTTAAAGAGTAAAAAAGCTTTCAAAGCAATTCAGTATAAAGGATATGAAGTTGCAGAATCTGCACAATGTTTTTCGAAAAAGGAATTACGAGATAAGACTGCCCGTAGACAGTATTTTGATGTAGAAAAAAACAGGCGCCAGCGAGGCGACTTGTACATTGTTCAGATTCTTGATGAGGAGATTAAAGCCGATGATCCACGCTTACGATAAGAATTATTTATTAAAAGCTCAGAATAATCTTGCTTCAATGCTCGATTTTGCAGTTTATGATCTTGAAGAAGATTTATCTCTTTTTTATCAAAAGTTTTTACAGTCAAAATTCTGTTCTCAGTTCAAACGAGGAGAATCAACCGTTATTGTTGGAAAATCAGGAGTAGAACTTGCTTTAGATGTTATGGGTGATGAATCATTGGCTTCAAAATATCGGCCTGCAGCAAACAGAACTCCTGAATACTGGTGTGGCTGGGCATTAGCATATTTCCAGTGGTATACAAATCTTTCTTTTAAGGAACTTAATAACTATATTCCGATTTCTGAAGTTCTGGCCATGTATTCTCCATATCATGAAATGGATATATCCCAATTTTGTGATAAGATGATAGAACTGTATAATAAGCGAAAGAATGATACAAATTTAAAAGCCATTCGTCTTGATGCAGGTTTATCTCAAAGTGAGTTAGCTGAAATTTCAGGTATTCCAGTAAGAACAATTCAGCAATATGAACAGAATCAAAAGAATATAAATGCTGCAAAAGCTGAAACTGTAGTAAAACTTGCAAAGGCATTAAATTGTACTGTTGAAAATTTGATGGAAGTTGTATAAAATAATGAATAAGAACACTATATATAGTGTTCTCTCAATAATAAGGATTCTGTCTACCTAATTATATATAATTATACTTAAGTTTTCACCATCGGTATGCTCTGTTCCTATCCACTGAATATCTTTCAATAATTCAAATATCGTTTTTTTTATAAGTATTCCTGTCTTTTTAATATACAACCATCTATTATAGAACAGAAAGGCTAAAATAGCTCTGTCTTTTTGCAGAGCTATTCATCTTCAACGTCTCTGTAATCCATCTTTTTTCTGTCGGTACGTTTTTTGGCAGCTTTGCCGCCAGTGTTTTTGCTACGTAAATCGCCGCTGGTCAGGACGGAAATGGATTTTTCGCTGGATTGGCGGCGTTTTTTTGAGTCAGGATCAAGGAGCTTCCATGAGTCTTCCGATGTTTTAATCAATATGTCGTTTGCACTGTTCAAATGAAGCGCAAACTGCAGCTGGCTGTTTTCTGCAAGATATTCAACACAGACTTCCAGATCCTTTAAACAGATTCCTGCCTTGTTCTTTCCCTGAATCTTTGCGTTTTCGCGCACTCTTTTGGCAAGAATTGCTTCTGTAATAAGGGATTTTTCTTTCATCTGCTCAAGCGCGGCAGCAATTTCCTTTTGAATCGGAGACAAATCGTTCATTTTCACTTCTCTATTTTTGGATTATGTATGCAATTTTATTATATTAATCTTACAATACATAATCCATAATGAAAATGGTAAAGCCCACGTCATCCGTAAGCAGGCAGCCCGGCCAGCAGGCAAAATCTATTCAGCTTCGTTGATTTCAAAGTCTGCAATCATGTTCTTAGAAACATCTTCAAGAGCCTGTTCCATTCTGGAAAGAACTGTGTCTATCTGCTTTTCTGTTATGACTGCCGGCGGTTCAAAGCGGATTGTTTTTGAATTTACCAATGTTCCTGCGGTCATTACTCCGCGGCTAAAAAGTCCTTTGCTTACTTTATAGCCCAGTTCATTCTTTGTGAATTCTACGCCAATCATAAGGCCTGTTCCGCGGACTTCCTTTATGATTTTAGGATATTTTTTTGCAAGTTTTTTAAGGCCGTCTATAAGTATTTCGCCCTTTTTCCTGCACATTCCAGGAACATCATGATCTATCATATATTTGATTGTAGCTATCGCAGCTGCACAGCAGACTGGGTTGCCGCCAAAAGTAGGTGAACCTAAAAGCCACGGGTTGTCTATAAGTTCCTGGCTCCACAAATGCGGACGGCAGATAAGGCCTGTAATCGGCATTATTCCTCCGCCAAAGGCTTTTCCGTATGTCATGATATCTGGTGTTACCCCTTCATATTCGCATCTCCACATTGTTCCAGTGCGTCCCATACCGGTCTGGATTTCGTCAAAAATCAGGCAGATTCCGTATTTGTCTGCAAGGTTCCTTAAATCCTGAAGATATCCGTCCGGCGGAATTATTACACCTGCTTCTCCCTGAATAGGCTCAACAATGATACCGGCAATGCTTTCCCCTACACTAAGTAAATTCTGAATTGAACGTTCCATTGCCTTTGTTTTTCCATACTGAACATGAAGAACCTGCTGAATCATCGGCATATACGGCTTACGGTAAGTGTCTTTTCCAGTAACACTAAGAGCTCCCAGTGTCTTTCCATGAAATCCATGAATTGCAGAAAGGAACCATTTTCCGCCGGTTGCGATACGGGCAAGTTTAAGTGCCATTTCGTTTGCTTCTGCCCCGCCGTTTGTAAAAAAACAGTACTTTAGATCGCCTGGAGTTATGTCGGCCATTGCTTTTGCAAGATAACCGCGAAGAGGATCCAGCAATTCCTGGGAATGAAGCGCCTGATGTTCCAGCTGAGCTTTTACTGTTTCAAGGATTTCCGTGTTTCTGTGGCCGCAAGTGTAAATTCCAAAGCCCCCCAGGCAGTCAATGAACTTTTCGCCGTAAAGACCTTCGCAAACCGCATCATGATCGCTCCATTCCACGACTGCGTCATTTGTAGAAACTGACTTACGGTATTTAAGCCAGCCGGGGCTTACATAATTATCAAAATAATTCAGAGTCTGTTCTGTAATTTTTTCTTTTGTTTCATCATCAATAGAATCCGACTTAATAAAACTGATAACCTTTTCCAAATCCTTTGAAACTCGACCGTAACTTTCTTTTGACATAGTAACCCCTTAAAACAAAAGGCGATGACACCGATTTCTTTAAAACAGTGCCATCGCCTTTGATGATTTTAAAAAAAATGGCGACAACCAGAACACTGGTTATCGCCATTGATAACCCTACTCTACCATTATGAATTATTTTATGCAAGTAACAGAACCCAATTGTGCTCCTAGTTCACATACCAGCCGGGAGAACCGCCCTCCAGATTAATGTTAATCTGCTTAACTTCCTGATATTCTTCAAGACCGTGGATACCAAGTTCGCGGCCAATACCACTCATCTTGTAACCGCCCCAGGGTGCTTCATTGAAAGTTGGCGCAAAACAGTTAATCCATGTAATTCCGGCACGGATTTCGCTTATTACCCGGTGGGCTCGTCCTGTATCTTTTGTGAATACGCCCCCTGCAAGCCCGTATGGAGTATCGTTTGCCATGTCAATGGCTTCCTCTTCTGTTTTGAAGGTCTGAATTGAAACTACAGGCCCGAAGATTTCTTCGCGTACAATTTTCATGCTGCTGGTACAGTTATCGAAAACTGTTGGAAGAATAAAATATCCCTTGTCACAACCGTTTTCTGTATAACGCTTACCGCCACACACAAGAGTTGCCCCTTCCTCTACTCCGGACTTGATGTAAGACAAAACCTTTTCCATGTCTTTTTCTGTGATGATTGGCCCAATATCCGGATTTTTCATAGGATCGCCGATTGTCATGCGCTCCGCCTTTGCCTTGAGTTTTGAAACGAATTCATCGTGGATTGATTCTTCAATAATGATGCGGGAGCCGGCAGCACAAACTTCCCCCTGGTTAAAGAAGATTCCAATCATTGCCCATTCTACAGCGGCATCAATATCCGCATCGGCAAAAATTACATTCGGGGACTTTCCGCCAAGTTCAAGACCGATTTTTTTTATATTTGCAGCCGCACTACGCATAAGACTCTGCCCTACTTTGGTTGAACCAGTGAATGCAATCATATCAACATCTGTGTTTTCTCCAAGTTCCCTTCCTACGTCTGCATCTCCCTGGAGAAGATTTGCACAGCCGGCGGGAAGACCGGCTTCTTCAAAAAGTTCAAAAAGATGAATTGTAGAAAGCGGTGCTTTTGGACTTGGCTTAAAAACAACGCTGTTTCCGGCGGCAAGTGCCGGAGCGAGTTTCCAGCAACTCATTAAAAGCGGATAGTTCCAGGGTGTAATCTGGGCAACAACGCCAACAGGTTCGTGAACTGTGTAGGAATGCATTTTTCCAAAACCTGCATTTACATCGTAACCGCCGCCATAAGGCATTTTAAGGGCCCCGGCATAGTAGCGGAAGCAGTGGATTGCGTCAGAAATATCTCCTTCTGCCTCCCTTAAAGGTTTTCCGCAGTCAAGGCAGTCAAGTTCTGCAAGTTTTGCAGCATCCCGTTCCATAAGATCTGCAATTTTAAGAAGCATATCCCCCCGGGCCTGGCTGTCCATGTCGCGCCATTTACGGCTTTTGTAAAAGGACATTTTTGCAGCGGCAATAGCATTCCTTGTGTCTTCTACAGAAGATTCATATATTTTTGCTATAACAGAGCCATTTGCAGGATTAATAACATCCAGAGTTTTCTTCTGAGAACCTTCAACCCACTTTCCGTCAATGTAAAATTTCTTTGCTTCCATGTGTAACCTCCTGCATGGACATAAAAAAAGGCGGTGAGCCCAATCTATATCGGGTTCATCGCCTTTGATGCTCATGATATTACAGTGAAGGATAATTTTTTACAAGTCTGTTACTTTGTGCAAAATGAACAAATTTCCACTGTATTTTTATGCTAAAAAGCCTTATAAGCCCTTTTTCTTAGTGCTAAAGTTTAATCCGTTAGTAAAAGCCCACGGGGCGTTGCGGGGTGTCCCCGCAGAGGGGGTAAGACGCAACGAAGTGCGGCTTAGGGGGAGACTTCCCCCACAGGAGTGAAAAATGTCATTAAAAGAAGCATTACCAAAAATTATTACAAGTGAACTTCCGGGTCCAAAGTCAGCTGAAATTATTAAGCGGCGGGAAGCAGTTGTGCCAAAAGCTATCCGCTGTATTTATCCATGTGTTCTGGACAGGGCTGCAGGGGCAATAATTCAGGATCCGGACGGAAACATTTTTCTTGACTGGGTGGGGGGCGTTGGCGTTTTGAATGTGGGACATACACATCCGGCTCTTGTTGAAACGGTTAAGGCTCAGGCTGAAAAATATTTTCACGGTATGTTCAATATTGTGACTCACGAAGGATATGTTGAACTTGCTGAAAAACTTGGTCCAAAGGTTCCTGTTAAGGGCAACCACAATAAGGTTATGTTTGCAAACAGCGGGGCAGAAGCTGACGAAAACGCCGTAAAGGTTGCAAAGGCATACACTGGCCGTTCCAATATAATCGTTATGAGCGGGGCCTTCCACGGACGAACACTTCTTACAATGGCCATGACTTCAAAGAAAGCTTATGCGGCAGGGCAGGGGCCTCTTCCCGGCGGAATTTTCCGGGCTGAATTTCCTTATCTTTACAGAAAGCCGGAAGGAATGCCGAAAGAAAAGGCGATCGATTATTACGTCAGCCGGCTGGAAGCTGTTTTTGAAGAATGTTCCGCTGCAAATACGATCGCAGCCATTGTCATAGAACCGGTTCAGGGAGAAGGCGGCTTTATTCCTGCCCCAATGGAATATGTAAAAGCCCTGCGCAAAATCTGTGACGACAATGGAATCATGCTTATTGCCGATGAAGTTCAGAGCGGTTTTGCCCGAAGCGGGAGACTTTTTGCAAGCGAATACTGGAAGGAAGCTGGCTGTGCACCGGATATTCTTGCAACTGCAAAATCAATTGCGGGCGGAGTTCCTCTTGCAGCCGTTATTGCCCGGGATGAAGTTTTTGATTCTGTTCCTGGGGGCGTAATCGGTGGTACTTACGGTGGAAACGCCCTTGCCTGCGCTGCCGCCCTAAAGGTTCTTGAAGTAATTGAAAAGGAAAAGCTTGTTGAGCGAGCCAATGATATCGGTAAAAAGATTTTTGCACGCTTTACTGAATGGAAAGGAAAGTACGAATGCGTCGGCGATGTCCGAGGGCTTGGTGCCATGATCGGAGTTGAGTTCGTTAAGGACAAGGCTTCTAAAGAACCAGATGCAAAGCTTGTAAGCGACATAATCCAGTATGCGGCACATCACGGTTTGCTTATGGAAAACGCCGGAACTTACAACAACGTAATCCGATTCCTGGCTCCCCTTGTAATGACAGATGAACAGCTTGAAGCAGGACTTAAGATTTACGAAGAAGCGATTGCGGCATGCAGTAAATAAATCAATGTAGAGGTCTTATATGTCTGAACAAATTATTGAAATCAAAAACGTTAAAAAAGCCTTTGACGGAAATATGATTGTTAAAGGCATGGATCTTACAATTTACAAGGGGGAGTTTCTTACCCTGCTGGGACCTTCTGGCTGCGGTAAGACAACCCTTTTAAGAATGTTGGGAGGTTTTCTTGAGCCTGATTCAGGGGAAATTCTTTTGGAAGGAAAAAGTCTTCTGGGGGTACCTCCATATTTACGGGAAGTGAACACTGTTTTTCAGAGCTATGCTCTTTTTCCGAACCTTACTGTGCGGGAAAATATTGGCTTTGGCCTTAAGATGAAAAAACTTCCGAAAAACGAAATTGACTCAAAGGTTCAGAAAATTATCGAAATGTGCCAGCTGGAAATGCTTGCAAACCGAAAGCCCTCTAAACTTAGTGGCGGGCAGCAGCAGAGGGTTGCAATCGCAAGGAGCCTTGTTAATGAACCGAAAGTTCTTCTTTTGGATGAACCATTAGGCGCCCTGGATCTTCAGCTTAGAAAACAGATGCAGATCAGCCTAAAGCGGCTTCAACGTAAACTTGGAATGACTTATGTTTACGTTACCCACGATCAGGAAGAAGCCATGACCTTAAGCGATAGAATTGCAGTGATAAATAACGGGCGGATAGAACAACTTGGCACTCCTTCAGAAATATATGAAACTCCGGCAACATCATTTAGCGCTCGTTTCCTTGGTGAATCGAACTTTTTTGATAGCGATAATGGAACTGAAATCAGTATAAGACCTGAATTCATTCAACTTACGGAAAATTATACAAAAGGCTCAGTTCAGGGAACTGTAAAAGCAATCAACTTTCTTGGTGCTTTTTCAAGAATCACAGTTGAAGCTGATGCCGACGGAAAGGAGATTTTCAGCCTTGAACCAAGCGGTCTGAAGGGCTGGCATTCCGGGGATAAGGTTTTCATTAATTGGGAAAAAGAAAACGAACAACACATAAAAAAAGATGCTTAGCGGAGGCAATATGAAAAGACTTGAAATTATAATCAGACCGGAAAAACTTGAAGAACTTAAGGATATTCTGAATCAATTTAAGATTGGCGGTATGACTGTTCTTAGCGTTATGGGCTGTGGAAACCAGAAAGGAGACGCAAATAGTTCTCTCAAGGGACTTAAGATTCACAACATAAATCTTATCCCAAAAATTCTTTGTATTGTTGCCGTCAAGGATGAAGACGTTGAAAAAATCCTTGAAGCAGTTTACGAAAAGATTCCTTCCGGTCGTGTTGGAGACGGAAAAGTATTCATTGAACCAATCGATGACATTATGAGAATCAGAACCGGGGAACGTGGAGAAAAGGCATTGTAGTTTTAAAGGAGTTGCTTATGCTGGAACTTAAAAATATTCAGAAATCCTTTGACGGCGTTCAGGTCATTAAGGGGGTAAACCTAAAAATCAAGGACGGAGAATTTGTTTCTTTTCTTGGCCCATCTGGCTGCGGAAAAACAACTTGTCTTCGCATGATTGCGGGCTTTGAGCACCAGGACAGCGGCTCCATAATTCATAACGGAAAGCCTTTAGATGGACTTCCGGCTCACAAACGTCAATTAAATACTCTTTTTCAGAACTATGCTCTTTTTCCTCACATGACTGTTTTTGAAAACATCGCCTACGGCTTAAAGGCTCACGGTGTAAAGAAAACAGAAATTAAGCCAAGGGTAATGGAAGCTCTTGAAATGGTTCATCTAAAAGGATTTGAAAACCGTTATCCTGCGGAAATGTCCGGGGGGCAGCGGCAGCGTGTTGCAATTGCCCGTGCCGTTATCAATCGCCCTCCACTTCTACTTCTTGATGAGCCCCTTACAGCATTGGATGCCAAACTCAGAATCGCCATGCGTTACGAACTCCGTTCTCTTCAGCGCAAACTTGGAATTACCTTCATTTATGTTACCCACGACCAGGAAGAAGCTATGACAATGAGCGACAGAATCGTAATCATGAATGGCGGCATTGTGGAACAGGAAGGTACTCCTGAAGAAATCTATTATCATCCAAAGACAAAATTCATTTCGTCATTTATTGGTGAAACAAACCTTTTTGATGCAGTAGCCAAAAGAGTTAAGGGAAAGCTTTTGAGTCTTGACGCAGAAGCCGGAACCTGTCCTGCAATTGACTATGAAACTTTCCGAGACGGCGCGATCGTTAACGTTTCTGTTCGTCCAGACAAGGTGCTGTGGGAAACAGCAAGTTCAAGTTCGGAAACTGAACTTACAGATGGAACAAGATACTTTAGCGGTGTTGTAAAAGATGTAATTTTTACCGGAAGCCTTACAAAGGTTTATGTTGAGCTTACAAACGGCGCAGAATTTAAGATTACACGCCTTTCTGCCTGCAAGCTTCCAAAAACAGGAGAAGCAATTCAGATTGGCTGGAAACCAGAAGACTGCGTTGTTATCCATTCACCTGCTGACGAAATCCATCAGGCCATCGAAAATGTTGACCTTGGAGAATGGGTTCGTAAACAGAACGCTGAACTAGCAAAGATTCTGGGAATCCAGAATTTTTAGACTGCGCTGGTAATTGAATTTTCGATAAACTCAACAACCGCGTTCTTAGAGCTTTTCCAGCATATCCTTTATATAAAGAGCGGTTTGAATCATGTAACGAGTTTCACCATCGCTTAAATCAATGTTCAAAGTGTCGCAGATTTTTCTGATGCGATAATTCACTGTGTTGCGGTGTGTGAAATTTTCTTCCGCAGTCTTCTGAACTCTGCCACTGGATCCAAGATAAAGGCGGAGCGTATTCAGATAGTCTTCCAGTTTATCCTTACCGAATTCATTTAATGGACCAAGTACCGAGTCATACATCTGTTCTAGTACGCGACGGTCCTGAACCTCTCCCAAAAGCTTGAATACCCCGAGTTTTTCATAATCTCCTGCAAGGGTTTCCTGGTTGCAAAGCTTAAGAGCAAGATCTGCATGGCGGTATTCTTCGCTGAGTTCCCGTGCTGTGGAACAAACTCCTGAAACAGAAAGCCTCATGCCTTCAAAAATCTTTTCCCGGCGGGCAGCCCTTTCAATCTTAGAAAAATGTTCATGGGCATCATCATGAAAAACATACACAATCTTGTTTTCATGAAGAAAGTAGGAATATTCCCCAGCATGAAGACCAGTTTTTACATTGAAGGAATAATCCATGTAGCGCTTAAATCCATCTTCGTCCTTTTCTGCAAGAACCTCTGGCAGATCCATAAGAACAACCGAATAATTCTTTGAGCCGGCAAAGGCTGTATTTTCAAGCTGAACAACATTGAAATCTACATGATTGAACATCGCGTTGAAGAGTGTTTTTTCAAGGCTCTGCCCCTTCTGGCGGTCATTTACAATTCTGTTTCCGTAATCCTGCATGATATCGATAATGTGAATTTCCCAAGGCATTGTTAAAAGCGGAAGCTGGAGACGCTGGCATAGTTGTTTAATTTCTTCTGGAACAGAGAGAATATACTTTCCAAGATTCAGAATCAAACCACTGGCTCCCTGTTCGCTTACTGCATTTACAAGTTTTGAAAGGTATTCCACCAAGAATTCTTCCCGATCTTTTCCCGTGTTGTCTTCATAACGACCAATTTCCATGCCGGTTGTAACAACCAGTTCTCCACCACGAAGAAAGTTCAATGTTGAAACATCTTCTGTGTAATACATCCAGCTTACAGGCCGTTCGGCACCTTCCTTTCCAGAAATGAGTTTAAGACGGTAAATATCCGCAGTTGAATTAAATAAAGATTGAATTGAAATTGCCATATCATCATATTAGTGAATTTTGTGCAAATTGCACAAGTTTTATATTTATATTTATGCCGGATTTTCTAAAATTTAGATTTTCTATGTGCTAGGATTCAGACAACAAATTAAGATATCCTACAGTTTATAAAAAAACTGTGACAGGAGGCTTTCTATGAAAAAGACAACCACAGCTATTTTTGCAGCCCTTTCTGCTGCTCTGGCTTTTTTCTCCCTTTCTTCTTGTAAGGAAAAAACAGAAACCTTAAATCTCCTTGTTTGGGAAGGTTATGCAGACCCTCTTTTTACAAAAGAATTTGAAGAAAAATATGGTGTAAAAATAAACGGTACATATTTCAATACAAGTGATGATCTTGTTGCCAAGCTCAAGGCTGGTGGTGGTAAATCTTATGATCTTATTTCACCTTCTGGTGATATGGCGGGATTTCTTGTTCAGAGCAATATGGTTGAACCGATTGATATCTCAAAAATTTCAAGCTGGGAAGATATTAACCCAACTGTAATCCTTGATGATGTTGAAAAAGACGGCAAGATCTACGGCGTTCCATATCTTTGGGGGCCAGATTATTTAATTTACGACGGCGATGTTTTCAGTGAGGCTCCTGATTCCTGGAGCGTATTTTGGAACCCGGCTTATGCAGGAAAAGTTTCCCTTTACGACGACATCTCAAACATCTACATGATTGGTCAGATGCTTGGACTTGATAAGAATGACAAGACAGCCCTCTACAGCATGTCAGATGAACAGCTTGCTTATGCAAAAAACGAACTTGTTAAGCTCAACCCTTTTGTACGCAAATACTGGGCTAGTGCTGGTGAACTTAGTGATTTGTTTGCAAACAGAGAAGTTTCTATTGCTGTAGGTTGGCCTTTGACTGTAAGCGATGTAAATGCAAAGGGCCGAAACCTTCAGTGGACGATTCCAAAGGAAGGCTGTACAGGCTGGATGGACCGTTTAATGATTGTTAAGGGGGCCCGTCACGCTGAACTTGCAATGAAGTACCTCGATTACATTACAAGTCCTAAAGGGCAGGCATTGAGTTCAGAAGTTACTTTGTACTGTGTTGTAAACCCTAAGGCTAAGGAGTTCGAATCTAAGGAACTTCAGGAAGCAACATACGTAAATGAACTTGATTCCTTCTTCAAAAAGATCAACTTCTGGCAGTATGTAGAAGCCCGCGATAAGTACAACGACATTTGGACAGAAGTTAAGACTGAATAGCCGACGACGATTCTGTTAATTCATCACTCATAAGGAGAAATCATGAAGAGTATTTTTAAGTCAAAGTTTGCGATTTTTGGTGTTATGGCACCGGCAGCCATTTGGCTTGTATTGTTCCTTATTCTTCCTTATGCAAACCTTTTTTTATACAGCTTCTGGAAGAACGGTGCATTTTCTGTAGTACATGAATTTTCACTGCAGAACTACATCAAGTTCTTTACCAGAAGCACTACTGGTGGTGCACCCTACCTTATTCTTCTGAATACAATTACCCTTTCACTTTGGGTAACTCTTTTCACTTTGATTGTAAGCTTTCCTTTAAGCTATTACATTCGTTTTTATGTCAAAAAATACAAACAGCAGCTGTATATGCTCGTTATCATTCCGCTTTGGGTAAGCTACGTTATGCGTGCCTATTCCTGGAAAATCATCCTTGGAACAAACGGCATCTTAAACAGTTTCCTTATGGCAACATATCTTACAAACAGACCGTTAAGTGTTTTCCTGTACAGCCGTGTTTCAGTCATAATTGCAATGACTCATATATACACACCATTTGTACTTATGCCAATCTACACAAGTCTGGAACAGCTTCCTGAAACTTTGCTCGAAGCTTCCAGCGATCTGGGCGCAAGCCCGCTACGAACTTTCTGCAAGGTGATTTTTCCAATGAGCCTTCCAGGAATCATTACAGGTGCCACATACGCTTTTGTCCTTTCCATGGGCGACTTCCTTGCACCCTCACTTCTTGGAGGACCTACAAGTTCAACTCAAATCGCAAATATCGTACAGATGCAGTTCGGTACTTCGAATAACTGGCCTTACGGTGCTGCAATCGGAATCATCATTCTTGTAATGGTAATCAGTTTGCTGACCGTAACAGAACTTTTACAGAAAAAATTACTTCACGCAGCAGGAGGTTCAAATGGAATCCGTTAGAAACAAACCGACAAAAGGAAAAGTTTTCTTTACTACACTGGGTATTCTTTCCCTGATCTTTTTATACCTTCCAATTGTTGTAGTTGCCCTTTATTCCCTGAACCCAGATAGCGTAAACTCTTTTCCAATGCGTGGCATAAGCTTCAAGTGGTTCGGAGTTATGATTCACGATCACATGCTTATGACTTCGCTCTGGCATTCGGTACTGGTTGCCATTCTTGCAAGCTGCTGCGCCATTATTCTTGGAGTTCCACTTGCCTTTGTAATGTACAAGAAAAATTTTCCGGGAAAAGCCTTTTTAGAAAAGGTCGTTCTTCTGCCATTGATTCTTCCAGGAATTCTTACAGGTATTGCCATGCTTACATTCTTCCAGCTGATGGGAATTCAACAAAGCATGGGAGCTGTAATCATTGGTCACACAACCTTCTTGATTGCCACCGTTATGCCTCAGGTTTATACTCGACTTAAAACTCTGGATAATGCTATTCAAGAAGCTGCTCTTGATCTAGGAGCCACTCCTATAAAGGCTTTTTTCTACGTAATTCTTCCAAACATCAAGACATCGATTTTTTCGGCAGCTCTGCTTTCTTTCACCTTAAGTATAGATGAAATCCCGGTTACTTATTTCCTGAACGGAACTTTCAGCACTCTGCCAATAACAATCTGGGGTATGACCCACAATGGGATAACACCAGAAGTAAACGCTATTGCAACATTGATTCTTATTGTATCGCTCGGCCTGGTATATCTTTCTACAAAGCTGAAAGATGCTAAATAAGGAGGACTAATGAAAACTTTTAAAGTTATTCCAAAAATTACAGAATACTCAACAGCGAAGGAATTCTGCGCTGACTTCAATTTAGGGCCAAAAGACCTTGTGTTTCTTTCTAAATCTACAGAAAAATACTTTCAAGGAATGCTGAACGGTGCCCACGTAATCTATCGTAGCAGCTACGGTAAAGGTGAACCAACCGATCTGATGGTTGAAGCAATCTACAAAGATATCAAAGACATAGACTATGACCGGGTTATTGCTGTTGGAGGAGGAACTATTATTGATGTGGCTAAGCTTTTAGCCTTAAAGACTTTTTCTCCTGTTGTGGAATTGTACGACAGGACAATTCCGGCCAAGAAGAGCAAAGAATTAATTATCGTTCCAACAACTTGCGGTACTGGTTCAGAAGTAACGAACATCTCTATTCTTGAACTTACTCAGCGCCACACAAAAATGGGTCTTGCAGACGACGCACTTTATGCGGATTACGCTGTTCTTATTCCAGAACTTTTAAGTGATCTTCCTTACCAATTCTTTGCAACCAGCTCACTGGATGCCCTGATCCACGCAATGGAAAGCTATCTTTCGCCAAAAGCCACAACTTTCTCTGAAGAGTTCAGTTTTAAAGCAATTAATCTTATTCTTGGTGGCTACATAAAAATGGCATTATACGGAAAAGACCATCGTTTTGAACTTATGCACGATTTCCTTATTGCAAGCACATTTGCAGGAATCGCATTTGGTAATGCTGGTTGCGGCTACGTTCACGCCATGAGCTATTCATTTGGGGCAACGTACCACATTCCTCATGGAGAATCAAATTACACGCTTTTCATGGCAATCTTCAAAAAATACCAGAACCTTAATCCGACAGGAAAAATCACAAAGCTGAACAAACTGTTATCTTCAATCATTGAGTGTAACGAAACAGAAGTATATTCATACATGGATAAAATCTTAAACGTGATCCTTCCGCTCAAAAAGATGAAAGATTACGGTGCCGCTGAAAAAGACATTGAGGTTTTCACCCAAAATACAGTTGAAAAACAGACTCGCCTTACAGCAAACGGGTACCTTCCTTTGGATTTCAATACAATCAAAAATATTTATCAGGAGGTCTTTTAATGAAACTTTCTCCCAGAGAAACAGAAAAACTTATGCTCAGTTATGCAGGTTTTCTTGCCCACCAGCGAAAAGACCGTGGTCTGAAATTAAACTATGTTGAAGCCATCGCATATATTTCCTATGAACTCATGGAAGCTGCTCGGGAAGGAAAAACCGTAACAGAACTTATGAGCATAGGCTCAACATACCTTACTTCAAAAGATGTCATGGAAGGTGTCTGCGATATGCTGCACGAAGTTCAGATTGAATGTACTTTCCCGGACGGCACAAAACTTGTAACAGTGCATAATCCAATCCGGGAGGTGTAGGTATGAAAATCGGCGAAATCATTTCATTCAACAAAGAAATTGAACTTAACTCTGGAAGAAAAACAATAACCCTTGAAATCATAAACACCGGCGATCGTCCTATTCAGGTTGGAAGCCACTTTCATTTTTGCGAGGCGAACAAGCTTCTTCAGTTTGACCGAAAGGCTGCATTCGGTTACCGACTGGATATTCCAAGCGGCATGAGCGTACGCTTTGAACCAGGAGAAAAGAAAACCGTTCAGCTGTGCGAACTTGGCGGAAAAAAGCTGCCGCAAAAACATCAGGTAAAATAACGGAGGCAAAAGATGAACAGAATTGACGGAAAAAAATACATTGCAATGTTCGGTCCTACAACCGGAGATAAAATCCGCCTTGCAGACACAAACCTTCTTATCGAAATTGAAAAAGACTTTACCTGCTATGGTGACGAAATTAAATTCGGCGGCGGAAAAACAATCCGCGACGGCATGGGGCAGTCCGTTCACACTACAAGTAAAGATGGCGACCTTGATCTTATAATCACAAACTGCGTCATTCTTGACTATACGGGAATCTACAAAGCCGACATCGGCATTAAAAACGGAAAAATCGCAGGAATCGGAAAAGCTGGTAACCCTGACACAATGGACGGCGTTACTCCCGGTATGACGGTCGGTGCATCTACAGAAGCCCTTGCCGGAGAAGGCCTCATCGTAACAGCCGGCGGAATAGACACGCATATTCACTTTATTTCTCCGGAACAGGTAGACACCGCACTTGCCGCAGGAATTACAACAATGATTGGCGGCGGAACCGGCCCTGCAGACGGAACAAATGCCACAACCTGTACCCCGGGACCATGGAACATGGAGATGATGCTTAAAGCCGCAGAAGCTTTTCCTATGAACATCGGCTATCTTGGCAAGGGAAACTGCGGCGACACAAAAAGCCTTGAAGAACAGATTCATGCCGGCTGCTGCGGACTAAAAATTCACGAAGACTGGGGTGCCACTCCGGCTGTAATTGACGCAGCCCTTAGAGCCGCAGATAAATATGATGTTCAGGTCTGCATTCACACAGATACACTGAACGAAGCCGGCTGTGTAGAAGACACTCTGGCCGCAATTAACGGAAGGACAATCCATACCTACCATACAGAAGGTGCCGGCGGCGGACATGCACCAGATATCCTTAAAGTTGTAGAAAGCTCAAATGTCCTTCCAGCCTCTACAAATCCTACAATGCCTTTTACGCAGAATACTCTGGACGAACACCTTGATATGCTTATGGTCTGCCATCATCTTGATAACAAAATCCCGGAAGACATTGCCTTTGCAGACAGCCGCATACGCCCAGAAACAATTGCCGCCGAAGACGTAATGCACGACATAGGAGCCCTTTCCATCATGAGTTCTGACAGCCAGGCCATGGGAAGAATAGGTGAAGTAATTACCCGTACCTGGCAGACTGCCCACAAAATGAAGGAAGAAAGGGGGGCTCTTCCTCAGGAAAGAGGAGATAACGACAACTTCCGGGCAAAACGCTATGTTTCAAAATATACAATCAATCCTGCAATTGCACAGGGAATCAGCGAATACGTAGGTTCTGTAGAAAAAGGAAAGCTTGCAGATCTTGTTTTGTGGAATCCGGCTTTTTTCGGCGTAAAGCCAGACATAATCATAAAAGGAGGAGCAATCATAATGAGCAAAATGGGTGACTCAAATGCTTCCATTCCAACCTGCCAGCCAATAACCTACCGTCACATGTTCGGCTATTACGGAAAGGCTCTTCCTATGACCTGCGCTACATTTATGAGCAGTATTTCTGTAAAAGAAGGTCTCCCTGAAAAACTTGAACTCAAGCGTCTGTGTCTTCCGGTAAAAAACTGCAGGGATATAGGCAAAAAAGACATGAAATTCAATGATGCTACGCCAAAAATCACAATTGACCCGGAAACCTACAAGGTAACGGCAGACGGAAAACCAGTTGTAAGCAAACCAGCAAAAAAACTGCCACTTACACAACTGTATTATTTATTTTAGGAGTAAATTATGCTATGCGAAAAAATATCGGGAAACCTTTCTGATCCTCAGCACAATGGAAAACCAGTCGATTACGTTGATCTTGACTGGCACGAAACCTACAACAAGCTTTTAAGAAAAACCAGCCGCGGAGGTCGCGATGTTGCAATCCGCCTTGGAGACGAAGTCCTTAAAACAGGTATGAAACCCGGCGACATTCTCGGTATAGATGAAGACGGAACCCTGATTGCAGTTGATGTACTGCCGGCAGATGTCCTTATTGTTACATTAACTGAACCAACGCCCTTTAACGTTGCAAAAACTGCCTATGAAATAGGAAACTGCCACGCTCCCCTTTTTGCGGGACAGGAAGAATTTCAGTTCGTTACGATTTTTAACGAACCTATGGAACATCTCCTTCATCATCTTCAAGGTGTAAAAGTTGAACGAAAGACAGAAAAGCTAGATTTTTCAAAGCAGATTTCTTCAATCGTTGGACACGGACACCATCATCACTAAGATTATGACAGCAGCCTGGTTTGAGCTTTTACAGTTAAACGACGCCACTTTTCCTATTGGAAGCTACTCATTTTCCTGGGGGCTGGAAACCTTTGTTCAGCAGGGAATAATCCATGATGAACAAAGCACGGCTCAATACATAGAAAGTGAACTTGAAAGCAGTTTCCTGTACAGCGAACTTTTAACCGTCCGCCTCGCCTGGGAATACAGCGCCTTTCCGCAGAAACTGGCAGACTTGAATGAAATTTACGGCGCCTCAAGAAGCCCATTTGAACTTAGAGACGGAAGCCGTAAACTTGGTGCGCGTTTTGTAAAAACGACATCCTCATTTACAGCACAGATGCAATCAGAAGAAAAATCAGCTTCCGAACCTCTGTTTTTCCCGATTGCTTACGGAGCCTACTGTGCCCGGCGAAAGCTCCCTTTAGAAGACTCGCTTTCTTCATTTTTATACAGCCAGACCAGTGCCCGTATTACAACCTGCGTAAAACTAGTTCCCCTAAGCCAGACAACCGGTCAGCAACTTCTGTTTAAGCTCATACAGAAATTCCCGCATCTCATACAGAAATGCATGGAACTTTCAAAAGATGATTTATGCCGCTCCGCCCCCGGAATTGATATACGGGCAATGCAGCATGAATTTTTATATTCAAGACTTTATTCAAATTAAGAGGTATATATGCAGTTTACAAAAATTGGAGTTGCAGGCCCTGTAGGTTCCGGCAAAACCGCACTGGTTGAAGCACTTACCCGACGCCTTGCAGAAAAATATTCAATCGGTGTAATTACAAACGACATTTACACAAAAGAAGACGCAGAATTCCTTACCGCGCATTCTGTTCTTCCTCCGGAAAGAATCATCGGTGTAGAAACAGGAGGCTGCCCGCACACCGCAATCCGTGAAGATGCCAGCATGAATCTGGAAGCCATAGATGAACTAAGACGGCGCTTTCCAGACATTGAACTTATATTCATCGAATCCGGCGGAGACAACCTTAGCGCAACTTTCAGCCCGGAACTTGTAGATTCAACCATTTTTGTAATCGACGTTGCAGAAGGCGACAAAATCCCAAGAAAAGGCGGACCAGGAATAATGCGCTCTAACCTGCTTGTAATCAACAAGATTGATCTTGCGCCTTTAGTAGGTGCCAGTCTTGAAGTAATGGAACGCGACAGCAAAAAAATGCGCGGATCAAAGCCTTTTGTCTTTACAAACATCCGCAGTGGCGAAGGCGTAGACAAAGTAATTGAATTTCTGGAGCACGACGTTTTCTTTTCAGACTATGAATAACTTTGACCATATTTCAAAATTACAGATCAGGGTTTCTCAGAATTCAAAGGGCAAAACCGTCATCTCTCAAAAATTTTTTACATCGCCCTTTAAAATTATGAATCCTTTTGAACGCACAGACGGAGGAATAATGGTTTTCCAGCAGACTGCAAGTGCAGGCATTCTTGCCGGAGACTCTCAAGAACATTCTTTTTATATAGAAGAAAACGCAATTCTGGAACTGGTAAGCCAGTCCTTTGAAAAAATTTTTAAAATGGAAGACAGTGGCAAGGCAGAAAGAACAATTAATATCGACATAGAAAAAGGCGGAACCCTCATCTACGGCCCACTTCCATGCATGCCGTTTGCAGGAAGCGATTTTACTTCGCGGACAAAAATCAACCTTCAGGATGATTCAAGCAGACTGATTTATATAGATACACTTTGCGGCGGACGTAAGGAACACGGAGAACTATTTGATTACAAAAGCTACCGTAACCTTATTGAAATAACCAGGAATTCCACTGCTGATGACAATACCGCAAAATCTGAACTTATTTACAGGGACAATACAGTTTTTGAGGGGAGTAACTGCGGACTTTTCCCAGAGCGAAAAGAGTTCCTGAAGTCGCCTGCAATGTACGGAAATTATTCCCATCTTGGAACGATGCTTCTTTTTGGCTTTAATTCCAAACACGGAAGTGCCCTTAAGCCGACAGACCTATTTGAATGCCTTAATCTTCCGGCAAAACTTCTGTATACGGCAGAAAATCTTGAACTTCAACTGGGAAAGCCTTTAGTGAGCGTAACTCAAACAGCCGGCAACGGAATTGCCGTACGGCTTCTAGCAAATTCCGCAGAAGAAGTTCAAGATATTTTTAACAGGATTAAAAAAGAATTTTAAAAGTTTCTGGATTTTTAAATTTCAGCAACCCGATTATAAAATCAACTTCTTTTTGCAGACAATCTTGTAACATTCATTGCGCAGAATCCTGCAAGAAGAATGATTACTCCAAGAATTGCATCTTCCATGCTTATGTCAAAAAATCCTTCGCCGGCAGCTGCACTAAAAATACAGTCAATAAGCCACATAAGGGAAGCGCCCCAGAACATAAACATTCCAAGTACTACGCTGCGTTCTTTTTTTCCGTTTTTTTTCTGAACAAAAAATACTGCTGTACAGATAACAGCCGCAATAATTGTCATAATTTCACACATAAAATCTGTCCTCCTTAAGAAAGCTGAGCTTTTTTTGACTTTTTAAGCAGATGACTTACAAAAAGCCCTATTCCCCAAACCGCAGTAACAAGAACCGCCATGGAAACGCCAACCGTAGACATTTCATTAAGCATTTCTACCGTGTCTGCAGGGTCGTTCATTGCAGTAAGAAACGGCGGATAAAAAACAACTTCTCCATGATAAATATGCTCTATGGCAAGAAGAAAACTTCCCCCGTAAAGCATTTTCTGTAAAATCGAAACTTTGCTGTTAAAGCTTTCAAGTTTTAAATTTTTTTCTGCCTCTGAGATTGTACTTTTAGTAACAACTTTTCCGTAAATGCCTTTTACAGCACTCGTCAAAACCGCTTCTGTAAGCGGTACAAGAAAACAAGCCATTTTAAGCCTCCTTTAGCCTATACTCATTTTAGATTGTATCAATGTCTCATCTGCATCCTTTGTAAGACCAGAAAGGCAAATTTCACCCTTATCTATTACATAATATCTGTCAGAAATCCCAAGGACAAAATCCAGATACTGTTCAACAATAAGAACTGTAATTCCTAACTGCTTATTTACTTTCTCAATTGCGGTAGCAATATCTTCAATTACGCTTGGCTGAATTCCTTCTGTAGGTTCATCAAGAATAAGAAGTTTTGGATGACTGACCAGCGCCCTTGCAATTGCAAGCTGCTGCTGCTGTCCGCCGGACAGGTTTCCTCCTTTTCTGTGAAGGAATTCCTTGATTATCGGAAAAAGTTCAAACACTTCTTCTCCAACTTTTCCCTTTCCGCCGTTTACCTGTAGCCCAAGTTCCAGGTTTTCCTGAACGGTAAGCTGTGGGAAAATATCACGTCCCTGGGGAACATAGCCAATTCCAAGGGAAGCCCGTTCATAAGTTTTTAAGCCAATAATTTCCTGACCGCTCAGCTTAATGCTTCCAGAAGGAGTTTTTACAAGCCCCATAATTGATTTAAGGGTTGTGCTCTTTCCAACTCCGTTTCGTCCTATCAGACATACAATTTCTCTGTCTGGAACAGAAAATGTAAGTCCTGGGATTATATTAGATTCGCCGTAACAGGCTGTAAGATCTTTTATTTCAAGCATATTAATCTCCTATAACGCTCCATCTAAGCCTCCGCACTGCTCGGCTTAGATTCCTTTTATCCGCGTAGACTTTCGCGACGCTCAAGTCTGCTATCTAGACGCTCCATCTAAGCCTCCGCACTGCTCGGCTTAGATTCCGCTCTTATGAAACTTGCCGCGGCCTAGATAAACGGCTTTTACTTTTTCGTCGGCAAGGCATTCTGCGGGGGTTCCTTCTACAAGGATTTTGCCTTCGTGCATGACAGTAACCGTATCTGCAACCTTCCTTACAAATTCCATATCGTGCTCAACAACAACAACCGCATGTTTTTTTGCAATACTGCGGATTATACGTCCGGTGCGTTCAGTTTCCGGCTTACCCATACCGGCAACAGGTTCATCCAGAAGCAGAACTTCCGGCTCTTGAACAAGAAGCATTGCAATTTCAAGCCACTGCTTCTGGCCATGACTAAGTCCGCTTGCCTTTTCGTTCTTTTTATCAATCAATTCAACATTTGTAAGGATTGTATCAATAAAATTCTTCTGCTCCTCTGTTGCCTTAAAAAACAGCGAGCTGAAAACTCCCTTGTTCCCTTTAAGAGAAAGCTCCATGTTTTCGTAAATCGTTAAGCTCTTGTAAATGCTAGGTGCTTGAAACTTTCTTCCAAATCCCAGGTTAATAATTTCAAATTCGCGCATTTCCGTCAGATTGATATTTACGCCCAGTCCGGCCATAAGCGGATTTCCGTGGAACACAACGCTTCCTTCGCTCGGCTTTGTCTTTCCGCAGATAATATCCAGCATTGTCGTTTTGCCGGCACCGTTTGGCCCGATAAAAAAGTGAACTTCATGTGGAAAAATCGCCGTAGAAACATCGTTTACAGCCTTAAACCCGTCAAATTCAACGGAAATATGATTAATTGTAACTACAGGCGGAATTTTATATTCCTTAGGCTTTTCCATTACATAACCTTCGTTATGCATAGGCATTTTGATTGGACCTTCTGGAGTAAATGCGTCAATAATTGCCTTCTTCAAACTCATATTACACCTCCATTACAGCAGAAGAATCCGTTTTATTTCCCATCTTTTTTTCAAGTGTCCTTCCAAGCCAAAGCTTTAAATCCATGTATACGCCTGTAAGCCCCCTTGGCAAGAACATTACGACTAAAACAAACAATAGACCTATAAAGTACGACCAGATTTCAGGTAAATTTTCACTTACAAGAGTCTTGCACAGATTTACAACAAAAGCCCCTATTACGGCACCTATTAAAGTTCCCCTTCCTCCTACCGCAACCCAGATAGCCATATCAATGGAGTTTCCAATGCTCATTTCGCTAGGACTTATAATTCCGCTGAACGGAACAAACAGCGCACCGGCAACTCCGACTGCAAGCGCACTTAATCCGTAAACAAAAGTCTTGTATTGGGCAACGTAATATCCGGAAAAACGTGTTCTGTTTTCTCCATCCCTGATTGCTACAAGAACACGCCCGCACTTGCTTTTAAGAACCCATGAAAAAAGAAGATACGTAAGCACCATGAACAAAAGCGCAACATAGTACCATATGTATTTTGTCATCTTTGAATGCAGGGAAAGCCCGAACACGTAGGTAAAGTCTGTAAGTCCGTTTGTTCCGCCCGTATACTGCTGAAGACCTATAAAAAGAGTTACAAAAACCAGCGCCAGCGCCTGACTTAAAATTGAAAAATAAACGCCTTTAATGCAATTTGTAAAAGTCAAGAATCCTAAAATCAACGCAAGTGCAGTCGGCACAAGCATTACCATAAGAATTGCCCCTGGAGCATATTCGTAAATTTCCCAGAACCACGGCAAAGTCGTTCTTCCAGACCAGCTCATAAAATCAGGAAGTTTTCCATTGCTTGCAATCAGCTTTAAATACATGCCGAATGCATAGCCGCCAAGCCCAAAGAATACGCCGTGACCAAGACTTAAAATCCCCGTATATCCCCATATAAGATCAAGCGCCATGGCAACAATTGCATAAGTAATGTATTTACCAATAAGACTTACCCTGAAAGGAGTGATAAACAACGGCAGAACAGCCACAATTAAAACAACAACCCCAAAAGCAAGGTCTTTTCCCTTCTGCGTAAGCCCGTCTATAGTATTAGCAGGACCGGCCGCAAAAGTTTTATATAAATTACCCAGTTCAAATCTCACATCAAGCCTCCATAATTAAGGTAAAGCTTTCCCTATTCATCTAGCGCACGGGAATGAATTACAAAAAGCCCCTGCGGCTTTTTCTGAAGGAACAGAATTACCAGCAACAGTACAAGCGCCTTTGCAATATTTGCACTAGTTCCCGCCTGAATTGCCGAGTTACTCATGCCAATCAATAAAGCTCCTGCAACAGTACCGGCAAGACGGCCTACACCGCCAAGAACAACAACCATAAAAGTATCAACTATGTAGTTCTGCCCCAAAGTAGGCCCAACAGACCCCAAAAGACACAATGCACAGCCCGCAACGCCTGCAAGTCCGGAACCGATTGCAAAAGTATATGAATCTATCAGATTAGTCCTTATTCCAAGGCACTGAGCCATAGGCCTGTTCTGCATTGTGGCACGAACTTTTTTACCGTAGCCCGATTTATACATAAGAAAATACATTAAAATCATGCAGACAATTACAAGCCCGATGATAAAAAGTCTTTTATAAGTCATTACAAGTCCTGCATTATCTGCAGAAGCAAACAACGTTATGTTTCCGTTTAAGAATGATGGAGCAGAAACGTTAACATTTGGAGCTCCAAAAATTGATCTTGCAAGCTGCTGAAGTACAAGCGAAACACCCCAGGTAGCAAGAAGCGAATCTGTTTCGCGGCCATAAAGTCTTCTAATTACTATTTTTTCAAGAAGAAGCCCAAAACCAAATGCAGCAGCAAAACTAAAAACGATTGCTACTGGAAAATAAAAATCAAATGCACCCTTTGAAACAAATTTCAAGAAGAAATTCTGAACAAGATATGTTGTATAAGCTCCAAGCATTATAAATTCGCCGTGAGCCATGTTGATTACCCGCATCAATCCAAAAGTGATTGAAAGCCCCAGCGCAGCAAGCAGAAGAATGGAACTTAAACTAATACCGTTAAATAAAACTGTTAAAACTGAGGTCATAAAAACCTTCCTAAAAAAAGAACAAACCCAACTACCGTAAATAAAAAACTGTTAGAAAATCAATATGTTTCCAAAACCAGGTGGTTAAGCCTTTCGAACTGAGGGATGTCGAATGCTAACCACCATGATTTATGCTTTTATCACTCCTATAACAAATTAACTGTTACAGGCCTTTAGCCCATGAATAAGTAGAAAGATATGGATCCGGTTTTACAGCACCAGGAGTTGCCCAAACTTCATCAATAAGACCATCGCCGTTAATCTTACCGATACGAACCGGCTTGTAGATGTGCTGGTTATCACCATCCAAAGTAACAGTTCCTTCAGGAGCATCAAAAGTTATTCCCTTTGCTGCTTTTCTAATTTTTTCTACATCAAATGAACCTGCTTTTTCAGCTGCCTTTGCCCATAGGTATACACCAATATAACCGGCTTCAATCGGATCATCTGTTACACGCTTAGCACCATAAGCAGCCTTATAATCTGCTACAAACTTGGAGTTCTTTTCTGTAGCTGTGGTCTGATAATAGTTCCAGGCAACATAGTGACCTTTGAGGTTAGCAATACCTACACCGCCAACTTCTTCTTCTGCAATAGAAAAACTCATTACAGGACATTTTGCAGCCGTAAGACCGGCATCTGTAAGCTGCTTAAAGAAGGCAACGTTTGAGTCACCGTTCAATGTGTTGATTACACAGTCAGGTTTTGCAGCAGCAATTTTAGAAACGATTGTTGCATAGTCAGTATGTCCCATCGGAGTATATTCTTCACCGGCACAAGTTCCACCAAGATATGAAAGCTGAGCCTTAATAATCTTATTTGCAGTTCTTGGGAATACATAATCAGAACCAACAAGGAAGATTTTCTTTCCGAATTTTTCAACACAGAAATCAACAGCCGGAACAGCCTGCTGGTTAGGAGCAGCACCCATATACATGATGTTAGGGCTCATTTCCATACCTTCATACTGAACAGGATACCAAAGCAGGGCACCAGTATCTTCTACAACAGGTTTTACAGCTTTACGGCTGGCAGAAGTCCAGCATCCAAAAATTGTAGCAACTTTATCATTCTGAATAAGTTTACGTGCTTTTTCTGCAAAAATCTGAGGTTCAGAAGCACCATCTTCCTGAACTGCAACAATTTTTTTACCAAGAACACCACCAGCTGCATTAATCTCATTAATAGCAAGCATCTCTGCATCACGAACAGAAGTTTCCGAAATTGCCATTGTTCCGCTCAAAGAATGAAGAATACCAACCTTTACAGTGTCACCACCATCTTTTTTTGAACATCCGGCAAGTGAAAGTGCTGCAACAGCAGCCAAAGCAGTAGAAATAATTTTTTTCATCAGCGTAAACCTCGCTTTTATAAAATTGTACGTTTGTCCAAAAACTGATTTGCTAAGAGTTCAGGCACAGACGTTTTGCAAACTGCCAATAAATCTCATCCCAAGACAAAAAAAGGTGTCAGAGATCTGATCTTCCTTGAAGAAATCTCTGACACCTTTGTCTTATGGTTCTTATGCTATAGAATTAAAAAAATACACTCAATGTGCCGTTTCACTAAATATATTCTTTTTTTTTATGCATTTTGCACAAAAAGTAAAAAAATTTCGTGACACTATTAAGAATACTATATTTTCCTTTACAAATGAAAATTCCCATTGTAACATTGTAATGTTGCTAGCTATTTTTACAGAAAAATTACTTAGAATTCAATACAAATCCTAAAAATAGTGAAGCCGTGACTTTAAACGTAAGCAAGCCTTGACTCAACGTATTTTGGATTGATATTCGCAGAAAATCCAAATTTAGCAAAACATTCCATAACTAAAAGTATCTTTACAAGGAGAGAAACGATAAAGAATAAGTCTTCACAACACCACTAACGGGTGTTTTCCAAGGAGTACGCCATGAGAAAAATTCAAAATAAACTTATAACAAGTTATTCCGTTATTGTTCTATTTTCAATTCTGCTACTTTCTGTACCTATGCTAAAAACTCAGATTTCAGAAATCAAAACAAATATCAATCAGACGGCAGCACTTCAGATGTCAGCATCTGCAAATTCAGTAAATGCATTTATTAAAGATGCAGTCCGCGTTGTAAAGGATGTTTCTCTTTATCCAAAGCGGGCAAATTTTACACTAGAAACAGCACAAAAAGATTTCGAAGCTCTAATAAAGGATGACCCAGCCCTGTTCTGTCTTTATTACGCAGATCCGATTCCAATGAGTCAGGGAGGGAAATTCTATTCCGGAGACGGCTGGATTCCAGAAGACGACTACAACAAAGAAACTAGAAGCTGGTATTCAGCCGCAAAAAATTCAAATAAAGTTGAACTCTGTGAACCATACGTCGACCTGTCCACTCAATCCTTAATTACAACAATTTCATTAAGTGTAAAAGACGACCATGGAAAATTTATTGGTGTAGTTGCTCTGGATATCCTCCTTGAAGTTCTCAATGACATGGTAACCGGAAAGAAAATTTCAAAAAACGGACAGACCTATATTCTTGATGCGAACGGAAAATACCTCACAAATAATGATTTTAACAAAATTGTAAATGCAAACTTTTTTGACGACTACAAAAGTCTTGCAAAATACAAATCTAACCTTAAAGACGACCTCTTTGTAAAGACAAACGCTTCAGGCGGTTATTACTTCTGTGGACAGGTTATCAGCGAAGATTCAGGATGGATTCTTGTTACAGTCGGACCTTCTGCTGAACTTTATGCATCACTGCGCAACAACATCATTCTTATCGTAATTATGGCAATATTAAGCCTTTGTGTCTCGCTCGCAATTGCATATCTGTTCTCAACAAAAATCGTAACTCCAATCAAAACAGTAGATTCAACCGTAAATCAAATTGCCTCTGGTAACGCAGATCTTACACAACGCCTTAAGGTTGACAGCAATGATGAAATTGGAAGCCTTGAAACCGGCTTCAATAGATTCGTAGAAAAGCTTCAGGGTATAATTTCGCAGATTCAGGGTTCAAATTCTGAACTTAAAGATGTAGAAATCCAGCTTGTAGACAGCGTAAACGATGCATCAAGTTCAATTACTCAGATTCTCTCTAATATCGAAAGCGTAGGAAATCAGGTTACAAACCAGGTTAATGCCGTATCCCAGACATCAGCTGCAGTCGCTGAAATTGCAGAAAATATCAACAGCTTGGAAAACATGATTCAAAAACAGGCAAACGGTGTTGAAAGCGCAAGCTCTGCCGTAGAAGAAATGATTGGAAATATCAGTTCGGTAAATATGTCTGTAGAAAAAATGGCTCAGTCTTTTGCCCAACTCGAAGAAAGTTCCAAAAATGGAATTGACCAGCAGAAATTTGTTGACCAGCAGGTTTCAGAAGTTTCTCAACAGTCAAAGACTCTACAGGATGCAAACTATGCAATCGCAAACATAGCCAGTCAGACCAACCTTCTTGCAATGAATGCCGCAATCGAAGCCGCTCATGCCGGTGAGGCAGGAAAAGGATTTGCCGTCGTTGCCGACGAAATCCGTAAGCTTTCAGAAACTTCTTCCGAGCAGTCAAAGAAAATTGGTGCCGAACTGCACAATATTGTAGAAACTATCAATGCAGTTGTAGCGGCTTCGGCAAAAAGCACGTCCAGCTTCAATCAGGTTTCTAATCTTATATCTGCAACAGACGAACTTGTACGCCAAATTCGTGCCGCAATGGAAGAACAGGACGAAGGATCAAAGCAAATCCTTGAATCGCTTAAGCTCATGAACGACAGTACGTCAGAAGTAAAAACTGCTTCTACAGAAATGAAAGAAGGAAATCAGATGATTTTGAACGAAATAAATAACCTTCAAAATACAACAATGGTAATCAAAGAAAGCATGAGCGAAATGTCAGCAGGCGCAAAAAACATGAACGAAACAAGTGCTTCACTTTCTGAAATTTCAACGCAAGTCCGTGAATCTATTACAAAAATCGGTCAAGAGATTGATCTGTTCAAAGCATAAAAACAGACCTGCACATATCACATAAAAATGCATAGAAAAGCCCGGCTTTCATTTCACGAGCATGAAACGAACACTGGGCTTTTCTATATAAAACAAGAAGAATCTACCTAAAATTAATCTTTAATTATAGTTTCAAGGGCAAGAACCATCATATCTTTAAAAGTTTTCTCCCTTTCCTCAGCCGAAGTTTTTTCTCCAGTAAGAATATTGTCGCTTACTGTAAAAATAGAAAGTGCCTTGCGCTTAAACTGAGCAGCAAGCGTAAAAAGTTCTGCAGATTCCATTTCAATTCCAAGAACCCCATAGTTCTGCCATAATTTCCAATTATCGTTTATATCATAGAAAAAATCGCTGCTCGCAACAGTCCCTACATGAACTTTTATATTCAGTTCCGCAGCCTTCGTGTACGCTGTATTTAACAAGTCAAAACTTGAAACCGGCGCATAATGCAATCCCCCAAAACGCTGATTCAGAAGATAGGAATCCGAACAGGCTCCGTTTGCAACAATTACATCACGGACTTTTACATCTTCCTGAATAGAACCAATTGTTCCAGTACGGATAATTTTCTGCACATTATAAAACTTGTAAAGTTCCGTTGCATAAATAGACAGCGACGGCTGTCCCATACCAGAGCCCTGAACAGAAACAGGAACACCCTTGTAAGTTCCGGTAAAACCAAACATTCCCCGCACTTCATTATAACATTTCGGACTATCAAGAAAAGTCTCTGCAATAAATTTTGCCCTTAAAGGGTCACCAGGAAGAATTACTCTTGGAGCAATTGCCCCTTCCGGCGCATTAATATGTGTACTCATGTTTAAAATTATAAGATGTATTTACAAAAAAGCAATAAATTAATTTCTGCACATCTACCAATACAGCAACAAAAATCCCTCAACCCTGCAAATAATAATGCCAGAACGCAGATTCAAATTCATCTGCATAAGCAAAATTGTCATTTCCTCATGATTTATACTTTTTCATAAATTTTCCATCAGCTTTCAAAAATCGGTTCAAAATCTTCTGCAGGATGCCCGCATACCGGACATACAAAATCCGCCGGAAGTTCTGCTCCTTCATATTCATACCCACAGATTTTACAACGCCAACCGATAATCTTTTTTTCTACCTTTTCTAAGTCAGCCACCGTTTTTTTAGGTTTCACATCCGCCTGATAATCTGCATAAGTCAGCGGTTTCCCGCTACCAGCAAGCCTTGCATCTGTAACTTCTGCAATAAAAATGCTGTGGCTTCCAAGATCCTGCATCGAAACAACCCTGCATTCAAAAACAGCGCACACATGTTCAATAATATAAGGACACCCATTTTTATCCTTATCATATTTTATGGCATTGAATTTATCTGTAGTTCTTCCAGATTGATAACCGAACCGTTTGATAGTTTCAAAATCACAAGTTTTATCCAATACAGAAAGCGAAAAAAAACCAGATTCCTTTATCATTTCGCAAGTAAGATTCTGATTAATCACAGAAATTGCAATTCGAACAGGATTTACCGCTGCCTGAAAACAAGTATTTGTAATGCACGCATTAATTCTGTCCCCGGATTTAGCCCCAAGCACAAAAACTCCGTACGAAAGATTATAAAATGCCCTTTGTTCCATATTTTTCTCCATCCGCAGATTTTATCATAGAACAGATACATGTAAAGAAAACTTTTTTTAACAGCGCAGCCGTTTACGTAACGGGCTTGCTCCGGGCTACCCTCACGGTCGGTACGGGGATGTCCAATAAGAACAGAATACATCTTTTCCAAATTCACAAAGGATTGCAACAACACAAATCTAACACTTCAGACTCCCCGTACTGCGCTCCGCGCCCCCTCCGCATCCCGGCGCAGTCATTTCAGACATAACGTCATTATTTATTCATAAGATATTCTGCAACAGCTTCGTAAGCAGGCAAGGAAAGCGGATCAATATATTTATTCGAAGAATAATGAGTAGAAGCAAACCTAGCGATAACCATTTCTGCGGCCGGATCAATATAAATTGCCTGACCATGAACTCCACGCGCCATATAAGCTCCATGTGCATTATTTGTTATCCACCACATATCCCTGTAGCTCCATCCCTTAAGAGCCGGATAATCGCTCTTTGCAAAAGCTGCCTGAGCTTCCGGGGTGCATCCGCCTTCCGCTATATCTTTTGCTGCCGCTGCTGGAATAATCTGTTTACCATTAAGCTTTCCACCGTTCCTTATCATTTCACCGAACATTGCCATGTCCCTAAGATTAAGACTAAAACCACCGCCAGCAAATGCAATTCCAGAAGGGTCCAGTTGATAATATCCGTCGTAGTGAGCCCCCAGCGGCTTCCAGATATTTTCAGAAACCAACTGAGTCAGCCCCTTACCTGTAACCCTCGAAACAATCCACCCCAAAACTTCAGTATTTATAGTCCTGTATCCGAATGCTTCTCCATGTTCCTGACCTTCAATCTTTTTTACAGTCTTCAGATATTCATAATAGTTCTGAGGACCTTTATAATCTCCAGGACGGAATACGTTTCCGGCAGCAGAGTATGCCCATATTTCAGCATTCGGATTATTATAATCTTCACTGTATTTAATTGCTGTAGTCATATCCATTACATTGCGCACAGTCGCTCCCTCATAACCCGAGCCCTTAAGCTCAGGAATATAGTCAGTCACCAATTTAGAAGGATCAAGTTTCCCCTCTGCTACCAATATGGAAGCAATTGTTCCAGTAAAAGATTTACTTACAGACATTGCAGCATGCTTTCCATCAGGAGTAAGCCCTCCAAAATACTTTTCATAAACAATCTTTCCTTTATGCATGACAATTATCCCGTCTGTATAGTTAGCCCCAAGAGACTGCTCAAATGTCATAGGAGTTTCAGAATTCCATGGAGTAAATTTGATAGAATCAATGTTATTATCTATCTTTGTTTTTACGCTATATCTGTTTTTCTGATCAGCAGGAACTGTCCTTGTAGGAAAAAATTCCTGCATATGATTTACGCTGTAACGCAATTTAGGAAAATCAAAAAAAGAACCATCCGAAGCATGAAGCGTTTTTTCCTTTGCAGGAGGAAATCCCTTCATCCATCCCATTGTTTCAGGATTTGTTTTTACTGCATCTGCATAATCCTGTGCACTTACAAATGCTGCACCAGCCACCAAAATACTGGAAAAAATTGCTTTTTTCATAAATCCTCCGAATTCTTAATAAAATACGTCGAGTCAAGGCACGCTAACGCTTAAAGCCTTGACTTCGCCGTTTTGAGGGTTTTTACTACCCCCTCAATAAAAATCGAACCCCTACGCAGAGCTTACGGGGTACCGTTCGTTCTCATAGGTAGTACATGTACCCACAAAGTGATTGCAATCGAATTCAATCCCCTTTATACGATGCAGACATCTAGGTGTTGAACTCTCCGCACGAAAATAAATCAGCTGTAACTACTCAGCTTTGTTTTTATTTCTACAAATATAACAATATTATACACTGGAGGTAACATTTTTTCCTATCAAAAAGATAGTTATTTACAGAAATTCTATTTTTTAGTTTCGGGTACCTTTGAAAAACACAAATTCATACCACAAAGTTTTTTTTGCAATTTAGAAAACTCCGACGTATAATTGTAACAACAGTTAGAATGCAAAAATGTTTTAAACATTATTTTTATAAGTCATTCATTTAATTCAAGGAGCAGAGTCTACTATTATGTTAAATTCACTTAAAACCAGATTTATCCTGATTTCCGGAATATTCATTTTACTTTCCCTAGGAATCGTAACTCTTATTTCTGCAAGACAATTTACAGATATGGCAATAACATTTGCAGCTTCGCAAGGAGACCCTATAGTTCAAAAAGTCGCAAATCACATAGACGGTGACGAATTCGAAGCCTTCACAAAATCCATGAATCCAGATGATGCATATTACGAACAAACACGTCTCTGGATGCTTGACTTAAAACAGGCAACAGGCTGTCGCTTTTTATATACAATGACAAAAATCGGTTCAAAATATGAATATGTAATAGACGGAAGCTGCGATCCAAGCGATAAAGAGAACTTTTCAGAATGCGGAGCAGAAGAAGATCTTGCATCCTGGGGTACAGCACCTTTAACATCAATGCAAAAAGGCGATCTAACGCATTCGAATTTTGAGCAGCAGGAAGGCTGGGGCTGGACCATCAGTTCATACATAGGAATCAGGAATTCAAACGGACGAATAGTCGGAATGATCGGGTGTGACTTCGGTGCAGAAGAAATAGTTGCAAAAATGAAATCCGAAATTTTAAAAATCGTTCTGATTTCCATTATCTTCATTATTCTCGCAAGCCTTACAATATGGATTTTCTCAAACTATATGTTCAATTCAATGAATAAAATTTCAGATCAAATGGAATCCATTGCAAGCGGAAAAGCCGATCTAACAACAAGAATCCCAGAACAGGGCGGAACAGAACTCATGATACTAGCGAAAAGCTGTAATAACGTAATCAACAGCCTTTGTCTGCTCATAAAAAAACTTCAGGAAGAAAGCAATGTCCTTGAAACAACGGGTAGCAGACTATACGAACGTATGAATTCTCACATAGGACAGATTGACCTTACAGTCGCAAACGTAAACACCATTGCCGATAAGATTACTCTGCAAACAACAAAAATCGAAGAAGTCGCCGGCGGCATAAAAAAAGTAAACAACGAAATTTCAGGTCTCGGCAGTCAGATCAGAGAGCAGCAGAACGCAATCCAGCAATCATCAAGTGCAATAGAACAAATTTCTTCAAATATAGCTTCAGTAACGCAAAGTGTACAGAAAATTTCAAAAGAATATAACATTCTTGTAAATGAAACCGAAAACGGAAAAACTAATCAGGAAAAAGTAGCTCACCAAGTAACCCAGATTTCAGAACAATCAAAGAACCTTAATATGGCAAACCAGGCAATCGCTTCTATAGCCGCACAAACAAACCTACTGGCCATGAATGCTGCAATCGAAGCCGCCCATGCAGGAGAAGCCGGCAAAGGCTTCGGCGTAGTTGCTGACGAAATCCGAAAACTTGCAGAGACATCTTCAAAACAATCTGGTGAAATCAAAAATCTCCTTGAAGGAATTACCGTCTCTATTGACGAAATCGTTCAATCCTCAACAATTTCAGCAAAATCGTTTTCCAGCGTAGAATCCCAAATTCTCAATATGAACAAACTTATGCAGGAAGTCCAAAACGGCATGGAAGAAGAAATGAAAGCCGTCGGTGACATTCTAAATACAGTCCGAACTGTAAACACAACTACAGATGCCATCACTCAAGCTTCTTCAGAAATGCGAAATGAAAGCTCAAAAGTCTTCCATAGCATCGAAGAACTTCAGGAAATTGCAAAAGCAACCCACAACCGTTCAACCGAAGTCTCAAATTCAATTTCCGAAATGAAAGACACAGCCCAAGTCGCCGTAGATGCCAGCCAGCAAAACCACGAAGCCTCAACCAACGTAATCAAAATGGTTCAAGGCTTTAAAGTCTGACAACTTACAATAGTCATAAAAAACTCGAAATGATTTTTTTCTCTATCTTTCCCAGGCCAACTCCCCCGCAACCGGCGTTCCAGGGCCCGCTAACGCTTGGTCTTTTGCTCCGCAAAATCCTGGTCGCTCCGCTCCCACCCTTCCATGCCGGGGCCGGCCGGTCCCCGGGCATAATCACAACCACCCGTCAAACGGGTGGTTTGCTCTTA
>Ga0256405_10000890_pt1 | contig 90576 bp, 82 predicted proteins | sample RumenRJG_02DNA_FD_189096 | JGI IMG/M metagenome (GOLD analysis project Ga0256405, IMG submission 189096) | Bovine rumen microbial communities from Lethbridge, Alberta, Canada - RJG_02 | ecosystem: Host-associated > Mammals > Digestive system > Stomach > Rumen | place: Canada: Alberta... | reverse complement strand
GGTCCATATGTATTTGACTACTGGGAAAAAGTATCAGGTACATGTTCTATTAGTGATACATCATCAACTCCAACTACTGTGTCTATATCAGGTAGTAACACTTGTACTGTAAAAGCACATTGTAAAGAGCCACAAAAAGCTTGTGCATACATTGCGGCTAAAACAAGTGGTTATCCTCCTAGTATCAAAGTAGAAATCGGTGGCACAGAATATCAAAGCTCGCAAATGTTTGTACAAAATTCGAGTTCATGTGGTGGTGCTAATATAATATATATTGGTAACTACTTCTCTAGCGGAAGAACCTCAAATGATATTAAAGTAAAAGGCTTAGGTATTCACTATTTGAATACAAGCAACCCATCTGGAGAAACTTGGACTATAAAAAACTTCCAAGGTATGCCTGTTGCAACTTATGGTACTCAACTTGAGCCTAGTGCCATGGGTGGTGCTGGAGAATCAGACTTTACTATAACCGTTAAGGGTGGTACACATGATTATTGTACTACTGCTAAACAATGTTACAATGGTGAATATGGCTTCTCTAGATTTGAGGTTTGTGCCGGTAGTGGCGATTGTTCTACATTTATATTGTCACTATGGACAACGCAAAGTAATTTGTCAAATTTCACACCGTAATACATAAGTAAATAAAATAAAATAAAATAAAATAAAACAACAGAGATACAGTTAAAACTGTATCTCTGTTGTTGATTAATGTATTTTGACAAATATATGTTATATAATTTATATTTTTTATTTACAACCTGTATCGGCTTTGTCTATTTTTCCGTCAAAATCGTTATCAACACCATCATTACATGACCCTATTGACGCTTTGCTTTCTGCAGAAAGTCCTGATTTTAAATATTTTTCAGGAATTTTATTCCAAATTTCATGAAAATATTTAGTATAAAATTCTGCAATTTTAGAATTTTTTATAATAATGACATTTTCATCATTTTTAGAATTACCGCTTTTAGAAAAATTCATTGAGCCAATCACGATATATGTATTGTCTATTATCAGTGTTTTGGAATGCATTTTTCCGGCATAATTTTCAATTTTAACATCTATTCCATTTTCTCTTAATTTTTTATGCATTGAATATACACTGTTTGAATTCCCTGCATCTAATATTATTTTTATTTTTACACCTCTATTTTGGGCCTCTATTAATGCTTGAGTTAAATCTTTATTTGTTACTAAAAATACAGGCATATATATAGTAGTTTTACTTTTATTTATTAACGGAATAATTTTAGAATTTATTATATTATCTTGCGGAGAAAAATATACCGATAATGAACTTGCACCAATAATTGTCGTATTTTGTTCGGTTTTATCTTTTTCTGTATGGAATTTACCCGCATATAATTGGTTAAATTCTTTAGCATAAATTTTAGCTATTTTATCTGATTTTATAAACAATATTACATTTGAATTATAATTTGACATATCAGATGGACTTATATTTGCTGATCCTGTATAAACTCTTTTATTATCAAAAACTATAAATTTATTATGCATTATATACTGTTTTGTTTTTAAATTTTTAATATCTGTATTAGTATTTTCAACCAATTGAGCCATTTGATTAGTATTTTTGTAATAACTCTTATTATTAGCGTCCGTATCATAAACCATTCTGATTTTTACACCTCGCTTTTTTGCTTTTATTATAGATTCCTGTATTTCAGGAATATTTTCGTATCCGTAAATCGCCATATCGATAGTTTCTTTTGAACTATCTATATGATATTTCAGCATTTGACAAACATTTGTAGAACAAGAATTATCAGGTTTAAACTGCTTTGTAAAATCAGTTAAGTATATCCTTATATCACCTGTGTCCATTGATACAACCTGTTTAGATACATTATCAGTATTATTTTCATATTTATTCTTTATTGTTTTACAATATTTACATTCATGAATATCATTTGTTATTTCTGTGTTTTTTATTATTAAATAATCGTGTGATTGACGGCCGTATTTGCAATTTATCTTATGGTATTTATTTGATTTTAAATTTAAAATACGGTACTTAGAAATATCATCAAGTTTTATTTTATGATTATTAAAAGTTTCAATATAGCTTTGATTTTCTACGATTACATCATTTTTTGTTTTATCATATTTAATTTTTTTGTTTAAAAGTAAATTTTTTGCATATTCTTTTGCAAAATAATCATACAAGAATTTTTCATCTTCATTTTTAAACTCTTTATTTTTTAGTTGTAAATTTATGATTTCTTCATTATCTACCTGTTTATTCTTATTAAAATCAATTGCGATTTGTTCTGGAGAATAAACTGCTATAACTTCAAATGTATTTTCAAAAATTTCAATGAAAATTGAAAATACAATAAAGGATATTAATATAATAAAAAAAGCTGTTTTTCTCATAAATTTATACTATTTTACTACAAAAATTTTTGATTTTGCTTGAAAATTTTATAACGATTATTATAATAAATTATATGAAAAAGGAATTCCTTTTAATATATATATTATTTATTCTTTTTATAATGAGTTCTGTAGTAAGTTTTGCAGTAGAAGACTTACAGTTAAGAGACTATAGTCCTATAACAATACCTAAAGGGACGTATGTTCAAGTTATGAACTTACAAGAATTTTCCACTTCATACTGCGATGATACAACAAAACTAAAATTTGCAGCAACTGATGATACCTATATGTATGATACAAATATTATTCCAAAAGGAACAATAATATTTGGAGAAGTCGAAAAAATGAATGAACCAATAGTAGGTACAAATGCTTCTGTAGTAGTAAAATTAACAAAGTTACAATTGGCAGATGGTTTTGAAATACCGATAAAAGCGTATTTATCAGCATCAAACGGTTCAACTCTTTTAGGAGGAGAGGTAACAAAGCCTGCACAATACAGAAGACTACCTCACTATCAAGAAGGACTTTATAAAGGTACATTAATGTGGGTACCAGGGCCGACATTAAAAATGGGAGAACATTTAACAATAGCTGCAGGTGCAGTACTTTTAATGGTCTTTGATTCTCCTGCTTATATAACACATACCTTAACAAATTGACACGAAAAAGAATAGACTTTACAATGTAAATTGTAAAAATTTTTTCGTGGAGGAATAATGAAATATAAGTTGATATGGCTTTTAGCTGCATTATCAATTATAAGTACTGCGGTATACGCTAATCCTGCTGTTGGCGATAGAATTCCACTGAAACAAGGAGAGCTTTCAACAAAACAAAAAGTTATTATTGTTCCTCCCTCTACAGTTATGACCGTATTAACAACATATGAATTAAATTCAAATGCTTTAATGCCCGGACAAACCGTAACTGTAGCTTTACCGGAAAATTTTTTCTATAAAGATACTTTAATTGCACCTAAAGGAAGTATCTTGACAGGAAATGTTGTAACTGTACAAAGAGCCGCTCAGGATGGAACTGATGGAAAATTACATTTAAGATTTTCTTTAATTACAACTCCTTATGGTCTACAAATTCCTATTGTAGCTATTATAAAAACTGATGATTTATCCGGTGTTTTGGTTGGAACAAAAGATAATAATGTAAAAACCAAAGAAAAACATATTTCTTCACAAAACACAAATAATAAAAATAAACATAAAAAGTCTAAATCTAAAAATTCAAATAATATATCATTAAAAACCATTTTGAATTTAGGAGAAAATGTGGTTATACCAATAGATACAAAGTTTGATATTGTATTAACGCAACCAATAACAATAACTCCTGCAGACTTTCATTAATACTAATACAAAAATTAGAAACTAAGGGAATTTTTAATTCTTATTTAAATGTAAATAATACATAAGATTTTAAAGGTAAAAAATGTCAATATTAGGAAATTTAAAAAATTTAAGAGAAGATGAACCTCAAAACAGCAAATTTGAAGTTCCAAAAGTAGCAAAAAATGATGACGATGCATCAAACTTAAACTTAAAAAACTGTATAATGATAATATCCCCATCATTGCACATATTGAGTATAAGTTTTATTGCCATAATAACTTTTATATTAATTTTATTAGGAGTAAAATTTTCAATATTTAATCCTCCGCAAAACAAGCCCCAAGATATAGAATTTGTGTTGGTAGATAAAGAACAAATGCCTATCAATAAAAATACAAAATATAGGGCTGATAAAAATTCAAGAGCAAGCGGAAAACATAATCCAAAGAAAAAAGTATCAATGCCATCACAAGCGAGCAAAAAAAGTCCAACTTCTGCAAGCTCAACACAACAACTTATGAAAAAAGTTGCGAAACAACAAGCTAAACAAGCAGCAAAATCAAATGTTGTTCAAAAAAATATAACACCGACACCAACTCCAAAAAAAACACAAACTCATGCTGCCGCACCTAAACCTACGAAGCCGACAGCAAAACCATCATACGCACCTCCAAGTGCTCCAAAAATAAACCCAACAGCTAAAGCCCCTATAGGATTACCTGCACCTCCATCTTTAAATACAGGAAAGAGCTATTCTACAGGCCCTATAGGTGGTAGTGGTACAAAATCGGGAACTAAAAGCTCTAATTCCGGTTCACATGGAGGTACATTGGCTTCAGCAGGCTCAACAGGAAGCAGAGCCGGTTCGGGTTCAACAGGTAATGCCGGCCCCGGCGGAAATCCTAATGGGCCATGGGGTGTTGATGCGTTAAGAGAACCTAATTTTGCACCATACATGAGAGAACTGCAAAGTAGAATAAAATATAATTGGGATCCTCCAAAAGGAAATGAAAGTAAGCGAGTTGTTTTGCTATTCAGAATTGCTAAAAACGGTCAATTGCTTTCAAACAAGGTTTCAAAATCTTCAGGGTTACCTGCTGCCGATAGAGCTGCACTTAATGCTGTAGAAGTTACGGCACCTTTCAGACCTCTACCTGCAGAATTTAAAGGTCAGTATATCGATATTCAATTTACATTTGACTATAATGTATTTGGAGCTACGGGATATTAAAAACAAAAAGGAAAAAATATTTAGTACTACATAAAAAGAGGAAAAAATTATGGAATTATTATTACATTCAATTCAATTAGATTGGCCGGTATTACTGCCGATATTAATATGTTCAATATTAGTAGTAGCAGTAGCAGTAAACAGATGGGCATACTATCAAAAAAACAAAAGAGATGTTGTTGAATTTATACCTAAATTACAAAAAGAATTATTAAAAAACAATTTAAACGGAGCACAAAATTTAGCAGTATCTGTAGGCGGAGTTGTAGGAGAAGTTACAGAAGAAGCCGTAAGAATCTTTGCAGAACAAAAAAGCGGATTTTCAAGATCTTTTGATATTGCTGCAAACTTGGCAACAAGAAAGCTTGAACATCATTTGACAATTCTGGGAACAATCGGTGGTGTTGCACCGTTTTTAGGTTTGTTTGGTACAGTTGTAAGAATTCTCTATACATTCCAAGATTTAGCAGTTCAAGGTAATCAATCAGCAGCTGTTGCGATGGGTATTGGTTCAGCATTGATAGCTACCGCATTTGGTCTTGGAGTTGCTATAGTCGCTGTTATTTGTTACAACTCTTTCCAAGCAATCGTTAAAAGATATGAAGATGATTTTCAACTTATTAAATTGCTGTTCTTAAGTTTTGTAGACGGAGAAGAAGCTAATAAACCTCAAAATGTATCTATGTAAGGATTAGGAATTAAATAATGGCTATATCATCAAGTAAAAAAGGTAAACTTTTTACAGAAATAAATATAACACCGCTAACAGATATCTTTTTGGTACTACTAATCATAATGATGGTAGTAGCACCTACATTTCAATCAATGGATAATTCAATAAACGTACCTGAAATTAACAGCGGTATATCTATTGAACAAAAAAATGCTACGGTATCTATTACAAAAGCAGGAGAAATGTTTTTAAACGGTACACCAATTTCAGAGAGTAATTTAACAAGCGAATTAATTAAACTAAAACCCTCATTGGAAAAACCTGAAGTCGTAGTAAAAGCAGATGCTCAAACTAAAAGCTCTGAAATAATGAAAGTTATGAACGCAGCAAAATCTGCTGATTTTGAAAAATTGATTGTTGCCGGTGAACCTTTAAGCAAAAAAGATCAAAAAGAACTGGCAAAAGCAATGGAAGATGAAGCTCGAACAGAGAATAATTCATTGCCTGTAGTAAATGATAGCACTGAAGAATGGACAGAATAGGAGATTAGTCATATGGCTATGAGAGATTCTTTTAACGAAATAAATATAACACCGCTAACAGATATCTTTTTGGTACTGCTAATTATAATGATGGTAATAGCACCATTATTAGATCAACAAGGATTGAATTTAACAGTACCGGATATTGTAAAGCAAGAAAATTTGAAAGATTCCAAGCTGATTACTGTATTGGTTACAAATGATAATAAGTATATTATAAACAGTGAAGAAATTTCAGAAGATAATTTGGAAAATAAAATAAAAGAAATGATACCGGATAATCCTGACGGTCTGGTTATTCAATCAGAACCAAATTCTGTTCATGGTGCAGTTGTAAAACTCATGGATAAAGCCAGAAATGCAGGAGTTAAAAATGTTTCTGTCATTGAAGGCTAATTATAAACAAAAACTTTATTTATAAAATACATAAGTCGTGAAATATTAATTTTCACGACTTATGTATTTTATAATAAATTATTTTAATAAATAAAATTAAGCAAAAAAAAACTCCTAAAAGGAGTTAAAAATTTCTATAGGAAGGGAAGGTAATTAGGGTAGGTTTGTTTAGAATTTCTCTCTCTTATAAAATACGTAATCAATTGCTCTCGTGCTCAATTAATGTCTCTCGTATCTTACATCTATATAAAGTATTTTTTTTAGCGTCAATTTCAACATGACTATTTTTTGTTACAAAACTTTATACTATTTACTAATGTTTTTACTCTCAAATTTTTTAAAATAGAAATATGAATACGTGGTATCAAAATTTAATAAAACCGGAGATAACTCCGCCAGCTATTTTCTTTTCAGTAGTATGGACATTTCTTTACATATTTATGGCAGTTGCTTTTGCAGCAGTATTCTTTGACTTAAAATTCAGAGAAAAAATAGTACCATTAATTTTATTTATTACTCAATTAATTTTAAATATTTTATGGTCGCCTGTATTTTTCTTTTGGCACAATATCGTTTTAGCACTTACTATTGCAATATTATTATTTATTTTTGTTTCCGCAACAACTTTCTCTTTCTTCAAATATTCAAAACTTGCAGGATTTTTATTTATTCCTTATATGATTTGGTGTGGCTGTGCAGTTTGGCTAAATTACAAAATATTAATTCTTAATTAAGTCTTTTGCTCTATTTATAGCAGCATTTAGAGAATATTTTATTTCTTCTTTTGTAATAATTTCTTCTAAACCCATTTTTAATAACTTAGCTCCGAGTTTTTTATGTTTTATAACGATAACAACTTTAACATCTTTATCATGCAGTTTTATTATCATATCTTCAAGAGCAAAAACCGCAGAGATATCAAAAGTATTAAGTTTTGAACAATCAATCACAACAGCTTTATTATCAAAGACATCTTCAACTCTGGATGCAACTTGGGATGTTGAACCAAAGAAAAAGATTCCGTCAATATGAAGTACTGAAATTTTATCATCATTGCTTACAGTTGTATCAGTTAATTCGTCTGCATTTTCTAAATTAACTTCAAATTGTTTTGCAACCCTTACGGCAAATAAAATTGAAGATAATACGATACCAACTCCAACAGCAAAAATCAAATCATATAGAACTGTAAGCAAGAAAACTGCCACCATAACAATTAAATCAGATTTTGGAGCAAATTTTAATACTTTTAAGAACTTGTAATCAACAATATCAATACCTACTTTAATCAATATTGCCGATAATATTGCAAGAGGAATTTGAGAAGCAAAAGGTGCAAAGAAAAGAACAATACTTATTAAAAATACAGAATGAATAACCCCTGATAAATTATTTGTTGCACCAGCTTTAATATTAACCACAGTTCTCATAGTAGCACCTGCACCTGCAAGACCACCGAATATTCCGGAAATAGCATTACCTATACCTTGACCGAAAACTTCTTTTCTGGAATTATGTTTAGTTTTTGTTATTGAATCTGCAACCAGAGATGTTAAAAGAGAGTCAATACAACCCAATATAGCCAGAGAAATTGCAGCAGGCAATATTGTTTTAAATTCATTAAATCCTATCATTCCTATTTTTATTGATGGAAATGCTCTGGGAATTTCACCAATTGTTGCAACATCAAATTTTAAACTAACGCTTAATATTGTACAAAATATCAAAGCTATAAGACTAGAAGGTATTTTTTCGTTAATTTTATTTGGAGTTAAAAATACTATTAATAAGGTTATGATACTTAAAAATAAAGCATGAGGATTAAGTTCAGAAAAATGTTTTACAAAATAAAATAAATGTTCAATAGGTGAACCGGAATAGCTAATACCAAAAAAAGGTGTTATTTGAAGTAAAATTATAATAACTCCAATACCAGTCATAAAACCAGATATAACAGGATAAGGGACATATCTTATCAGATTAGCAATCTGAGTAAAAGATATAACGATTTGAATTAAACCGGCTAAGAATATAGCCATAAAAATTGTTGAATGGTTGTTAGGATATAATAAAACCAGACCGGCAATAACAACAGTCATTGGACCTGTTGGACCTGATACCTGAGTTGGAGTTCCGCCAAATAAAGCTGCAAAAAATCCTACAAATATTGCACCATACAAACCTGCTGTTGCACCTAATCCGCTTGCTACGCCAAAAGCTAAAGCAAGAGGTAATGCTATTACACCTGCTGTTATACCTCCAAAAAGGTTTCCTTTTATATTTGATAAAAATTTTGTATTTTCCATAAAATTTCCTCTATTTTTATATAAAATTTTTCATATAAAATATATCACAAAAATTTTTCATTTTCAGTATTTTTGATAGAATATAAATATGGTTTTAACTTATATAACATTGGTTTTAAGAATTTTATCAAACCCTGTTGCAAATGCTTTTCAAAAGAAAATTGTACAATTTAATTCAGCAACCGTAAGCAACTTTTATACATATGCTTTTATGAGTTTGTGCATAGTTCCTCTTGCACTAAATGTTGATTGGGCAGGTTTACCTTTGAGCGTTTATACTAATGCCTTTTTTGCAGGATTGTTATGTTCAACGGGAAATGCATGCCTAATTAAAGCTTTACAATCAGGAGATTTGTCCGTATTAGGTCCGATAAATTCATACAAATGCATTATTGGGTTGTTTACAGCCTTTTTTTTACTAGGAGAAATTCCCACACTTTTAGGAATTTTAGGTATGGTTTTTATAATTTTTGGAAGCTGGTTTGTCTTTGATGCAACAGAAGAAGGTTTTTCCTTAAAATTATTTAAAAGAAGAGATATCCAATTACGATTTTTGGCACTACTATTAACAGGTATAGAAGCAGCTTTTCTTAAAAAAGTTATTCTCCTTTCCTCACCACTTATATCTTTTTATTTATGGTGTTTTTCAGGTGCAATATTTTCTTTTATTCTTCTGTTACTTTTTCAAAAAAAGTTTGAAAAAGTTACATTCAAAACAAGCAAATACTATATCACTATTGCCCTATGTTTAGCTATTATGCAATTATCTACAAATTATGTTTTCAATAGAATGAACGTTGGATTTGCACTGGCACTATTTCAACTTTCAACACTGGTTACTTTATTTTTGGGATTTAAAATGTTCAATGAAAAAAATATGCTAAAAAAGATAATAGGTACGTTAATAATGATAGTTGGTTCTATTTTGATTTTATATAAATTTTAATTATTTAATTAACATTTATATAAATAAATTATTAATCTATCCTAATTTGATGGAATTTTCGTGTTTGCTTATTAAGTGTATAAATTCTTTAACAAGTGATTCATTCCATTTCTTACCAGATTCGGCTTTTATAATTTCTAAAGCTTCCTCTTTAGACATTTCTTCTCTGTATGCTCGTTTCTCAGTCATTGCAAAATATGCATCTGTAATTAAAATTATTTGAGATACTAACGGAATTTCAGGCCCTTTTATTTTATTAGGATAACCTGTTCCATCCCAATTTTCATGATGTTTTTCAATAATAGGAATAACATCTTGTATATCTGATATTGGTTCTAATATTTTTCTTGCAGCTATTACAGGATGTTCTTTGATATGCTGTAAATCTTCTTCAGATAAAGGCTCTGTTTTCTGTAAAAGTTCTTTTGGCAGCATCAAATTTCCTATATCATATAATAGCATTGCTATCTTTAAATTATCAAGTTCTTCCGGTGATAATTCAAAATGTTTTGCCAGCATTGTTGCAATAATCAATTTTGATTTTGTTGAACCATCATTATGTTGTGGATTATATATTTTTGCAAGCATATCCGCAACATTATATATCATTTCTTTTGGTGAAGTTGTATCAGTGGTTTTAGTTTTAAGTTTTTCGCATAATTCTTTAGAGACCTCTTCTTCAACAGGCACTCGTTGTTTCGTTAGTATATCAATAAAGGCATCAATTGCTCTTTCCTGCCATGAAGATTGATTATTTGTTTTTGCAAGAGTAACTTGGTTTCTACCATTTCGTTTTGATTGATACATTGCTTGATCTGTAAGCTCAAGCAATTCTTCTATGTTATCTGATTGCTCTAAAAAAGTTGCAACTCCTAAACTTGCGGTAATTTTACCAACTATTTCAATAGGTGAATCTTCTATAGCCTTTCTTATTCTCTCTGCAGCTTTCATCCCTCCGATAGAATCAATTCCCGGTAAAAGAATATTAAATTCCTCTCCTCCCATTCTGACAGGGACATCTATTGAACGGGCATTTTGTTTTAAAACGTTAGAAATTTGCTGAATAGCCAAATCTCCAAGTGAATGACCAAATTTATCATTAATACGTTTTAAATGGTCTAAATCTATACCTATAATTGTAAATGGCTGATGTTGTCGTTTTGCACGAGTAACTTCCTTTTCTAAACATTCTTGAAAATATCTTCTATTATACAATCCTGTTAAGGCATCCGTTACAGCTTGATCCTTAACTACTTGGAATAAGTTGACAATTGTAAGTGCCAACTCTATTTGTCTTGCAAAAAGTTTTAAAAAGTCTAATTCTCCTTCTGTCAAATCTTCTCTGTATGACAAGACACAAAGAACTCCAAAATCTTTATTAATTGTTTTTAGAGGAAGAACTATAAACGAACGGCATTTGGCATTAGAAAGAATATTTTCCATAACTTCTTCATCTAAATTAGGCAAAATAGACTCTAGTCCCTCACGCATATTTTTACTATGTGTTATTTCGTGTTTTGCAAGAGCTTTCCATATCAATTTATTTTTATCATATGATAGTCTTTCTGTATTTAAATAATTTTTAAATAATGTTGAAAACTTTTGTGAAGTTTGGTCTTCTGACATAGCTATTATCTCAGAATAATCCCCTTTTTCATCAGATTCTTTTTGAATAATAACGCAACTTAAATAATTTAATTCTGTTTGTAGCGACTTTACAGTAGTTTTTAAAACACTTGAAATTGGTTTTGCAGAATTCATCATATCCCAAATATGCTGTAATGTAAGCATACGCTGGTTAGCAATATTTAATTCATAAGTCCTTTCTTCAATTTCTTTTTCAAGTTCTGCATTTCGCTCATAAATTTCTAAAAAATCTTTTTTACCTGTATATAAGTTATTTTCAACTTCTGTAATTTGTTTAGTAAAGTTTTTTAATTTGCTAAAAAAGTTTTTCATCACATAAATCCTCAATGTATTTATATATTATACTATAAGATTTATCCTTAGTAAATATAGACTTTTAAAATTTTATCATTAAAGAAAAAGTACATTAAATGTATGGTCTATTTTATTAAAATAAATGTGATAATTAAAAAGAGATATGTTTAACTTGGGGAGAAATTTAACGTATGATACCAAAAATCGGGCCGAGACAATATCCGATAACAAAACCGCAAGTAAATAATGAGGAAGATTCAAAAGCAAAGCAAGCCTCTGCTCAAACACAGGAAGATGGTGAAAATCTTCAACAAAGTAAGGGTTTGGTATATGCAGAAGAAGCTAGAAATCAATCTCAATTGCCTAGTGGTGAACAAACTCGTTCTAATTTGGTTCAAATATCAAATTCTCAAAATCAAACTGACGAATATATAACAAAAAATTCTGAACAAGAAGAATATCATAAAGTAACTAATCACAACGGTTTATGTAAAACTAATACTCCGCTTAGTCAACGCAGTACAAAAATCAATATCGCACAAATTTTAAAAGATTTTAAAAATACTGCAGTCGCAATAGCTACTCCGGAAGATTTAATGGAGGAAGTAGACGGATATATTGATTTAATTAAAAAACAAGTTTCAAAAGATAAACCTAATGTAAAACTAATTCAATCAAATTTAAAAAATGCAGGGGGTTTACTTGATAAATATATTTCCGAAACGTTGAATAAAGACTCAAAAGTTGTACAAAATTGGGTAGAAGCTGTATTTTTACAAGATGTAAATTACAAATATGATGAAGAAGAAGTTAATGTAGATTTTCTTGTAAATTTTCCTGAAAAGAAAGATGATGAAAAATCAAAAGAAACAAAATCTGAAACTCAACCTCAACAAACTCAAATTGTCGAAGATAAAGATAAAGAATTAAAAGAAAAATTTATTAAAGCAAAAAAAGAAGCTTCTTTAGAACAATTTAGAGAAGCATTAACTTTAACAGATAATGCTCAAGATAAAGAAATAAAGCCAAAAATAACTTTTGAGATGGGTAAAATTTATGATAAACAAGATAAATTACCTGAAGCTTTAATATGCTATCAGCAAACTCTTGAAAATTCCAAAGATAATAATCTTAAATTTCAAACTCATTATTCAATGGCGAAAATTTATGATGATGTAAACGAATTTGAACCTGCAATTGATCATTATTTTATAGCGATTGGTTATGCCGGTGAAGCAGAAAACGATGAAGCACAATCAACATTTTTAACAAGAATGGCTAATCTTTTTGCGGATAAATATGATAAAAAGGCATTTGACTTTTATTCTGAAGCTCAAACAACTGCAGACAGAGTTGATAAACCAAATGTAAAAGCTTTTGTTTCAAGTAATAGGGCAAATGCATGCAACAAGTTTAATATGCCAAAAGATGCATTAAAATATTATTCTGATGCTATTCAAAATTATTCTCAAACAAATTCTACTGAAAAGATTGCAATAAATTATAAAAGAGCAGGCGAATTAATGTCTGATTATAAAAAGAAAGATAAGGCAAAATCTCTACTTCAAAAAGCAATGTCTTATGCAATAAAACTTGATAATAAAGAAATGATGAAAGAAATTAATAAAGAATTAATCATCAATATGTAAATAATTAATATATATGCGTCTTAAATCTATTTTTACTGTTCTTTAATCAATTTCATAACTCCACCATTTTTGGTTATCATTTTATTAATTATTTTATAATCTTTAATTTTTTCTATGTTTCCTTCTTTTTTAATAATTTTATCGAAATTCATTGTTCTTGTTGAATAAAACCAAAATTTATCGGTAATTTCCGGAAAATTAAAACCAGAACCTACTTTATATAAAATTCTATCATTTACTTTTTCAAACGGTACAACAATTTTATTATCCATTTTTATATCATTTGTATAAAATAAAAAATCAGGTAATGCTAAATTATCTACTACTATAAAGTCTTCCTTGTTTAAATTTTCCACAAAGTAGTTTGTTAATTCTCTTGCTTCAGAGCCCTTATGAGTTATTGAAGTAGGTATTAAGGCAAACACTATTATTACAAGAACAAGTCTTGTTTGAAAAGTTTTAGTTTCGGTAAGGAAATTAAATACTGTAGCAATAATTATTATTGTGTATGGTAATAAAAACAAGATAAATCTTTCGTAAGCAGGATATAAATGGAGTTGGCTTAAAATAATGGTTATTATAAAACTCCACATAATAAATGCTATTTCAAATCGCTTTTTGTTTATCATCATGTATAAAATTCCAATGCATATTGCAATATACACAACAAAATTAGCAAAATTAATTTCATTATTAAAAAAATAACTTACAGGAATTGTTATATGATTAAATTCTGTATAAAAGAAATTTGTCATAAATCTTTTATACATATGCGAAATATTTATATAATATACTGCAAATATTATCCAATTAAGTATTATGGGAGAAATGAATATCATCCAATGTTTTAGACTTTTTTGAGAAATCAAAATAGTAACAATTCCAACAAATACGAGAATTAAAGACGGAAATGATATCCATACAATTAATCCCAATCCTAATCCGACTAATAACAGATATTTTGTATGTAATTCTTTTAATTTAATTTTTTCAAATGCTAATAATATTACAATTGCAAAAAATACATCAAGAATATATGGCTTAAATTCTATTCCGTAATAGATAAGTTTTGGATTTATTGCAAATAAAAACATTGCAAAATATATTGTAGAATTTTTTTCAAAGATATTTTGCAGTAAGAAATAAAATGGAATAAATGCTAAACATCCAAATATAAAAGGTATAAACCTAAAAAATATTTCTGAAGTTCCAAAAATAGAAACAATCCATTTTGTAAACACTAAAAACAGCGGAGGAGCAACTTGCTGTAAATGCAATATTCCAAATAAATCAACGTATTTTAATGAAATTATATTATAAGCTAAAGCACTTTCGTCAAACCAAAATGATGGATTTTGAATAAATGCAATTAATCGAAAAAATATTCCTATACAAATTATTAATCCAAGAATTATTATATTATTTTTTTTTACCTGTTTTTCCATAGAGTTAATATAACATTTTGTTAAAATGCTGTCCATATATGTATTACATAATTTTATTATAATATTCTGAATTAAATTAGCATAAATTTATTTACAGAATTTAGTCTTATTAAAATTCATAAAAAAATAATTGAACTTTTTTATGTAAAAATACTGTACTTAAAAATATCTATTTATGGCTACAAGAATAGCTCAAAATTTTGTATATTCTAAAAAAAGGGGGCTAATTATGCTAGGAGCATTAGTACTATTTTGTATAATTTTTATATCTGTAATTGTCTTCAATAAGCCTTTTAATGAAGGTTTTTCTGGTTTATGGAAAACAAGCTTACATCAATATTTAAATTTTGCTCTCGTTGCACAATTTTTGATTTTAATAAATGAAATATTTAATAAAATTGATTAAATAATATTTTATATTTTATAATCATATATTTTAGTATTTAAACTTCATACATTAAAATTATTAGAATTCATTTTGAGCCAAAACTTTCTGTAAAGTTTCAGCCGAAGCTTTTAATTTTGATATTTCACTATCACTTAATTGAATAGGAACATGAGTTTCCACACCATCTTTACCGACAATTGCCGGCATAGATAGAGCTATTCCTGAAATACCGTATTCCCCGTGCATCATAGAAGATACAGGAAGTATTGATTGTTCATTTCTTACTATAGTTTCGCAGATTCTTTTAACAGACATAGCAATACCGTAATATGTTGACTTTTTCTTTTCAATAATAGTATAGGCACTATTTTTTACTTCTTCTGCAATACGTTGAGTAGATTCATCATGATTAAAATGACCTCTCATTTCACAAAATTTGTTTAATGGGATACCTGAAACATTTGCACTTGACCATGCAGCAATTTCAGAATCTCCGTGTTCGCCAATTATAAACGCATGAATACTTCTACTATCAATATCTAAATGATTACCTAATTCGTATTTTAATCTTGCTGTATCAAGAACAGTACCAGAACCTAAAACCTTCTTTTCCGGCAAACCGCTTAATTTAATTGCAACTGTTGTTAAAATGTCAACAGGATTTGCAACAATGAGTAAAATACCATTAAAATGACGTTTTTTAATCTCAGGAATAATTGATTTAAAGATAGAAATATTTTTTTTAACTAAGTCTAATCTTGTTTCGTTAGGTTTTTGACTTGCCCCTGCGGTAACAATAACAATAGATGAACCCTTTATATCATCATAATCTCCTGCATATATTTTTATTGGTTTAGAAAAAGGAACACCATGACTAATATCTAAAGCTTCGCCTTCTGCTTTATCTTTATCAGAATCAATTAAAACCATTTCTGAAAACAAACCGCTTTGCATAATACTAAAAGCACAAGCTGCCCCTACAAATCCACAGCCTATTATTGTAACCTTTCTTATATTTGTACAATTTAAACAATTTTTTTCCATCTTTTACCTTTCTTTATTAATATCTAATTTTAATAAATTATATCAATATTTTGACTAATTTAAAACTATCATTTATAAAATTAAATATTAGAGCCGAGTTTTAATTTAAAACTCGGCTCTTCAATGTTATTATTATGCAAATAACAAACTATTTTCCGTTAACAACAGTTTTGAATTTTTTACCAGCTGAAAATGCAGGAACTGTTTTAGCAGGAATTTTAATTTCTTTACCTGTTTGAGGGTTTCTACCATTTCTTGCAGCTCTCTTACGAGGTTCAAAAGTACCAAAGCCTACTAATGTAACTTTTTTACCTTTAGCTACTGTTTTTTGGATTGTATCAATTAATGCACCTAATACTTCATTAGCATCTTTTTGTGTAACTTTTGCTGATTTAGCAATTTCTTGTACTAATTCTTCTTTGTTCATAATTAAATCCCCTTTCTTATTTCGTACATGCTATATTATATGGGATATATAAATTTATGCAACAATATTAACTAAAATTAATACATTCAGGCTTTTAATAGTAAAGAATACTGAATATAAGTATATTTTAGCCAATATAAGAGTCTTAAGATTTCGTTATAATTTGAAATATTTTATTAACTTTTACTAAAAACCATGCCTGAAAGCATGGTTTTTGTTATACTCAAGCTATGAATAGTGAAAATTTACAGCTTACAATTTGTCATTTATATCCCAAATTATTAAATTTGTACGGTGATATCGGGAATATAAAAGCACTTCAATATCGTGCTGAAAAACGTGGCATCAAAGTTATTTTAAAAGAAGTAAACATAGGGGATAACATTCCGGATGCTGATATATATTTTATTGGAGGAGGGCAAGATAGACAACAAATAGATGTTTCTTTCGAATTACAAAAACACAAGAACTTCCTTTTAGATAAACGAGATGAAAACAAAGTATTTTTAGCTATTTGTGGTGGATATCAGCTTTTAGCGGATTATTTTCAGCCCATAGAGGGTGAAAGATTATTAGGAATAAGTCTTTTGAGCGGATACACTGTAGGAGGTAAAAAACGATTTATAGGTAATGTAACTGCAAAAACTGATTTTACAATGCCTGAAACTATTGTAGGATTTGAAAATCATTCAGGTAGAACTTATTTGACAGGGAATACAAAACCTCTTGCCAATATTCTTATCGGCAATGGAAATAATGGAAAAGACTGTACAGAAGGAGCAAGATATAAAAATGTTTTTGGAACATATTTACACGGCTCATTTTTACCAAAAAATCCTCATTTTACTGATTATCTTATAAAGCTTGCTTTTAATGGTAATATTGAATTATCTCCTCTTGATGACGAAATTGAGATAAATACGCATAAATATCTTATTAATAAGCCTTACTAAGGATGTATATATTATATCTATGAATAAGAAAAATTTTTTTACATTATTAATCACAATATTTTTTCTGGGACTTATTTTTTATAAGATTGATTTTAATGTTTTGATTAAAACTTTTAAAATATTTAATTTTAAAAGTTTAGTAATAATAATTTTACTATACATGTTTGGAATGTATTTAAGAGGAATTCGTTTTAAAGCAGTATTACTTGATGATAAAAAATATTCAGTACTTGAATTAAGTGAAAATTTTATATTAGGAAGTTTTTTAAATATATTTTTACCTGCAAGAGGTGGTGATTTATATAGGGCTTACAAACTAGGTGCTGATAAAAATGAAAGTAAGATGAAAATACTGGGTTCAATTCTTATAGAAAGAACATTTGACGGTATTTGTGTTTTTGGTATTTTGTTATTTGCCGTTTTAACATATTGTAAACAACCGTGGATAATAAGTTTAGCATATTCAGCCGGCACACTATTTTTTGGTTGTTTATTTGTCTTTTGGTTTACTTTTAAATTTAATAAACTGGATTATTTTTGTGAAAATATTATAAATGTATCTGAATATTTACCTGAAAAAATAAGTAAAGTTTTAATACAAATTTTAAAAAGTATAACAAAACATTTAAATACATTTATAGAAGGTTTTAGAGTTTTAAACAGCATAAAATATACATTTAAAGCTTTTATTTGGACAGCAATACCATGGGCTTTAGAATGTTATATTGCATACTTAATAATAAATAGTTTTAATCTGCATATAGGCTTTTCTGCCGCATTATTTGTTATAAGTTTAATATCTTTTTCAACAATGATACCTTCTGCAAGTGTGTTTATAGGGCCATATCAATATGCTTATATCCTTGCACTTGGAATTTTTGGTGTAGATAAATCTTCAGCTCTTGCAATTTCTGCCGTACATCAATCTATTTTACTTGTATCTCAAGGATTAATGTGTATGTTTATAGTTTTAAAAAATAATATCAAAAGATTAAATAAGTAATAATACTTTTTCTGTTAAAACACTGTCGAAATACAAATACATACATTCTTGGAAAATTTTATAAAAACAAATATTAAAATAAAAATACAGCTATAATAGCAAAAATAATTATTGGAATATTAAAATGTAAAAAAGTTGGAATACATGTATCTGTAATGTGATTATGTTGTCCATCAGCATTTAAACCAGATGTAGGGCCTAATGTAGTATCGGAAACAGGTGAGCCGGCATCGCCAAGTGCAGCTGTTGAGGAAATCAATATTATTGATGCAGGAATTGAAATTCCTAATTTTATACAAATCGGAACAAAAAGAACAGTCATAATTGGTATTGTACCAAAAGACGTACCTATACCCATAGTTACAAATAATCCGATAATTAGCATTAATATAGTCGCAATCAATTTATTACCTGCAAAAAATGGCAAGACACTATTAACAAGATTTTCTATTCCCCCACCTTCTTGCAAAACTAACGCAAAACCTGCAGCAATAAGCATTACAAATGCAATATGTCCCATTAATAATATTCCTTTATTAAATAAATCATCTGATTTTTTATGATTTACTACTCCGGTTGCAAATATAATTGTCAAACCTAACACTGCTCCCAGAGGCAGAGAACCGGTTATTAATTGTACTAATAAAGTTACTATTGCTGATAATAATACTATTAAATGCTTTTTGTTAAAATGTAAATCTGTTTCAATAAATTTATGTTCTTCTTCTGTGGATAAAATTGGTAAATCTTTATATATTCTTGGTTTTCTATAGCTTATAAATATTGCTGTCAAAAGACCGATAAACATTGCTAATGCTATAAACCAATTAACATGCCAAACCTCTTTTACTGTAACAGTCATTCCGCTTTTTGTCATATAATCGGCAATAAGACCTTGAAAAATCAATCCAAATCCCGCAGGAATAGCAATATAAGGCATTTTTAGACCAAAAGCAAGGCTTGAGGCTATCATTCTTCTATCTATTTTTAATTTATTCATTAATCCTAAAAGTGGTGGGATTAATATCGGAATAAAAGCTATGTGTATAGGAATTAAATTTTGAGATGCAATTGCCATCAATATCAGTACAAGTACAAGATATCTTTTTTTACCGTTAATTATTTTTTCCAAATATTTAGAGATTATTTTTGCAAGACCTGTTTTTGTGATTACAGCAGCAAATGTTCCCAACAATATATATGAGAGTGCGGTTTCTGAATTTGCACCCATACCGCTTATAAATAAGTTCATTGTTTTTGTAAATGAAAAATGCGAAAATAATCCTGCAATTATTGTTGCTAAAATTAAAGATAATATTACATTAACTTTGCACAAACAAAGTGTACAAAGCACTATAACTGAAATTATAATTGGGTTTAATAACAAATTGTAATCCATACTTTTTTAATAATAACATATCAAATTTAGATTAAAATCATATTTATACAATAAGTAACAAAATGTTCAAAAAGGCATCTAATATTATTTTTTAGGATTTATAAAAAATCTTATTGTATATTTTTAACTAAAACTTATTCAGTTAAATACGGAACAAAAGCAAATGCGTTAAATTCCATTGAACCAAACATAATTTTTAATTGATTATTAGGTACTGTTTCGTATTGAAGGAAATATATATCTTTGGAATTGAAATCATCTTCAGTTTCATAGGCTTCAAGTTTTGCAACCATATAATGTCCTTGATAAAATTTTAAATAAATTTTGTTACCTTTTTTTTCACCAATAACTTCATAATGTCCCGGAATTAAAATTTTATCTCCGATGATTGCCGATACAGGAAGATTTAACAACGGAATTGCAGAATTAATATTTGAAAGTAATTCTGTTTCATTTGCTTTATTTAGTTCCTGTCCCTTGTGGACTTTATTTGCTTTTTTCTTGCCTTTATTTTTTCTTTTTTCAAGTTCTGTCATTATTTGTTCAAACTCTTTATTTGTAATCTGTTTTTGTCCATCCCAAGCATTATCAGGATTACCTATTGTGCTCCAATCAACATCTTCTGCCATTACTACACTAAATGGTGCAAATATTCCGATAAGAAGTAGACATATTACAAATTTTCTCATATAATATACTATAATGTTTTTTGTAAAAAAGTAAAATACATTAAACAAATTAAATATTAATAGTATAAAAAAGGATTTTTATGACTAATGTAGTTGTATTCGTAATTATATCTGTATCGGTCGCTTTTATAGGTTTTATATCTTATTTACTGGTTTCTTTATCTCAACCTTCAAAAAAGAAAGAACTTCAAATAAGTTTGGAAGATATGATAAAGCAAATAGATATGCTATATCGTCAAAAAAAATATGAAATAGTTGAAAATGTTGCAATAGAATACTTAAAAACAAAGCCTAATGCTGTAGAAATCAGAGAATATTTGGCTAAAGCATATTTTTCAAGGGATAAAATATATGATGCAATAAGTACTATTCTTCAAATTATTGAAAAATATCAAGATAATGTAGCCATGAGAATTTTATTGGCTAAATGTTATAAAAAAATAAATCAAATATCTAAAGCTATAAATGAATATAAACTTATTCTTGAATATGACTCTGAAAATATAATAGCAATAAGGGAATTGGCTGATGTTTATTTATCTCAAAATCAAAAAATTTCTGCTGTAAAAATGTACAAAAAATTAGAACAATATGTTGATAATAATGCAGATTTATTAAGAATTAAACTAACTCTTGCCGAGCTGGATATGGATTTGGAAGATTATCAAACGGCCTTTGAAGAACTTTTTGAAATAAAAGATATTTATCCTGAGAATATTGATGTAAATAAAAAGCTTGTAGAACTGTATATAAAAACAGCAGATTATGAACATGCAATTACTTTATGTCAAGAATTACTGGCAAGTACTCAAGATGATAATTTTTCACTATGGTTACTCCAAAATCTTGTTAACATATTTTATGCATTAAAAGAGTATGATAAAACAATAGAATACGCAGAACAAATGTTTGAACATCCATTTTCTGATAAGTTATCAACAAGAGCTTTAATTGCAAAAGTTTATATTTTGAAAGGCGATTTTCAAAAAGGTTTAGATTATCTGTTGATATTAGCTGAAAACAATCCTGACAATGTTGAAATAAGACGAATTATAGCTAAGGCCTATCATGATGAAAAAAAATATGAAGATGCTATACAAACATATAAGGAAATTTTAGATTTAGTTCCACCAAGAGAAGTTTCACTGGTACATACAGATATGAGTAACTTGTATGTAGATTGGGCAATGGATTATTTTGAACATGAAGATTATACGTCTTGCTTTAAATTATTTCCTCTTGCCATACAATATGATGAAGTAAATCCTAAAATTTATTTTCAACTTGGTAAAGTAAATATGCATATAAAAAGTTATAATGAAGCAATTATGCAATTTAACAAATCTATAGAATTAGATCCTATGCAACCGGATTGTTATATTGCTCTTTCTGAATGTTATGATGTTATAGAAAATATTTATGAAGAGAAAATAGCGTTGTTAAATGCAATAAAATATGATGATGAAAATGTTTATGCATATTATAAATTAGCAAGATTATATAGTAAACAAAGAGATACAGAAAATGAAATTACTGCATTAAGAAGAGTTATACAACTAAATCCGGAACATATCGGAGCAAGACATCAATTAGCATTAATATACGAAAGTCAGGGACAAATTTATGATGCAATAGATATGTATGAGTCAATAATTAAAATTGAACCGGAAAACGAAACCGCTAAAGAAAATCTTCAAATGCTAAGAGAAGCTTTATAATAATATATTATTCTTGTCTTTCAAAATAACATAAGTAATAACAATTGTATAATTACCGCAGTTTCAAATAATTTGCAATAATTATACAATAACCTTTGCAATAAAATTTTAAAGTAATACAATATTATTGAATGGAGAAAATAGCATTATGTATAACCCTAAGTCTAAAAAAGCTGAAGAATTCATCAATGAAGAAGAAATTTTGAATACACTTGATTATGCTGAGCAAAATAAAAATAATAAAGAGTTAATCAATGAAATAATACAAAAAGCAGAAGAAAAAAAAGGGTTATCTCATAGAGATGCGGCTGTTCTTTTAGCTTGTGAAGATAAAGAACAACTTGCAAGAATATATAAACTTGCAGAACAAATAAAAAAAGATTTTTATGGAAATAGAATTGTACTTTTTGCTCCATTATATTTATCAAATTATTGTGTAAACGGATGTGTCTATTGTCCTTATCATGCTAAAAACAAGCATATACCAAGAAAAAAAATGACTCAGGAAGAAATAAAAAGGGAAGTTATAGCCCTTCAAGACATGGGACATAAACGACTTGCTCTTGAAACAGGAGAAGACCCTGTAAATAATCCTATTGAATACGTATTAGAAAGTATAAAAACGATTTACAGCATAAAACATAAAAACGGTGCTATAAGACGTGTAAACGTAAATATAGCAGCAACCAGCGTTGAAAATTACAGAAAGCTGAAAGAAGCAGGAATAGGAACTTATATTCTATTTCAAGAAACCTACAACAAAAAAAGTTACGAAAAATTACACCCAACAGGCCCAAAACATAATTATGAATACCATACAGAGGCTATGGACAGAGCAATGGAGGGTGGAATAGATGATGTAGGATTAGGTGTACTATTTGGACTTGAAAGTTACAAGTATGAATTTGCCGCACTATTAATGCATGCAGAACATTTAGAGGCTTGTTTTGGAGTTGGGCCACATACGATAAGCGTTCCAAGAATAAGAAAAGCGGATGATATTGATCCAAGTACTTTTGATAATGGTATTGATGATGAAATATTTGCCAAAATAGTTGCTTGTATTAGAATAGCTGTTCCATATACAGGAATGATAGTTTCAACAAGGGAATCTGAAGAATGTAGAGCAAAAGTATTACATTTAGGTATATCGCAAATTTCCGGCGGTTCAAAAACTTCCGTTGGGGGCTATGATAAAACAGATAATACAGAGCAAGACTCTTCTCAGTTTGAAGTATCTGATACAAGAACTTTGGATGAAGTAATTAAATGGCTTATGAAAATGGATTATATTCCAAGTTTTTGTACTGCTTGCTACAGAGAGGGAAGAACAGGAGACAGATTTATGGAATTGTGCAAGAAAAAACAAATCCAAAACTGCTGTCATCCTAATGCATTGATGACTCTAAAAGAATATTTGGAAGATTATGCTTCGGAAGAAACAAAACAAATAGGATATAAATTAATAGAAAAAGAACAAGAAACAATTACAAATGAACGAACAAAAGAAATATTAAAAACTAACCTTGATAAAATTGGACAAGGAGAAAGAGATTTTAGATTTTAAAAATCAATTAAATCTCTAATCCCCCATATTAACATTTTGTAAATTGTATTTTTTTATATATTTTTTTAAGCTTTTGTAATTTCTGTTTCTGAATTTAAACATATATGCTACGTTCTTGAGCTCTAATCACTTGTACTGGTTTTGGTTGTTGCAGTATATAGTATTGCACCGAAAGAGTTGCATTTTTGGAAACTTTCGGAATATAAAAAAGAGAAATACTATAGTAAAAATTAGACTGAAACCAAAAATTTATAAAAATCGTATATTTGTTTAAGTTTAATTTTATTCATAAGCATAAGCACAAGGTCTATTATTGCTTATATATAAACATTGACCCGAACTATTTACATAACATTTTGAAGCCGGACACATGTTTGTACCGGTACTATTAGCTGTAACTGTACATTTACACGTAGTATTTGCAGAACAATTAGCTGTAATAGTTGTTTTTTGTGAAGTTGAATTCGTTATTTCGCATCCCGACCCGGATTTACTCCAGCTATCAAAGCTGTACTTCTTTGCAATTAATGGTAATGCTGAAATACTTTGAGTCCCGCCATAAGTTAAAGTAACAGAAGTATCAGCATTCGGCGTCGTACTTTTTATTCCATCATCTTTTTTTATTGTTACAATAGTAGCTTGAAATTCGTTAGTTTCAGGGGTGGTGTCTTTGCACGAACCGTCAGATTGATAAGTTTGACCAAGCATCGAACAATCTTTTACACCAAGAACAATTACGCCGCTACTACCATTACAAGGGTTATGCTTTGCTCCCCAACCAGAGGCACAAACCTTACATTGTTTCCCATTACACTCTGATAACGTAATAGGATCTGAACCACCCAAGTTGCCTGCAACATTTTGAGTATATACCACGCAATTAGTACATCCTGTCCAACTCATTATGCCACAATCACTTGAGCTGAAATCAGTTTTTGTTGTCCAGAAAATACCATTTCCAGCTGATACTTCGCTACATGTCGGATTAATATAAGGAGACAATTCGCACTTACCAAAAATATTTATTTTTACGTTTTTAGCGGAGCTAGCCAAACAACTAGTTTGTAATGTTGCATTATAACTACAATCTCTCTCCTCAGGGGTATTATCTACGCAAGACGAACCATTCCACGTTCTTGTACAACAAGCTTGTGAATTTTCGTTATGACAACAAGTATTATTTCTCCATGTTCCCGTACAACAAGTCGATGAATTTTCATCTTTACAGCAAGTGTTATTTCTCCATGTTCCTGTACAACAAGCTTGTGAATTTTCATTTGTACAACAAGTACCATTTCTTAACGTTGCACTTTCTCCGCTATAAGCTTTACAACAATTATCACTCGATGTTGAACTGTGACAACATGTGTTGCTTCTCCATTTTCCTGCACCATTTGGATTGTTACTTGCTGTACAACATGTACTTGAACCCTCACCTGTACAACATGTACTTCCAACTAAATATGCACTATCGTTATTATAAGCTTTACAACAGTTATCACTTGATGTTGAACTATGACAACATGTGTTGCTTCTCCATTTTCCTGCACCATTTGGATTGTTACTTGCTGTACAACATGTACTTGAACCCTCACCTGTACAACATGTACTTCCAACTAAATATGCACTATCGTTATTATACGCTTTACAACAATTATCACTTGATGTTGAACTATGACAACATGTATTGCTTCTCCATTTTCCTGCACTATGACTATTTTGACTTGATGTACAACATGCTGATGTGCTTTCTCCTGAACAACAGCTTCCTCCTGTTTCATTACTTGCGTTATACCAGTAATTTGTTCCGTTCAAGTTATGACAACACGTTTTTGAATAGTTTTGATTTCTTATGTATAACGTATATGAATTACTTCCTGAATATGTTGTTATACTGCTATCACTCGCATCTTTCTTACAACACAAGTGTGTACTTCCTGATGCATATTCGTAGTATCCGCCTTGTCCTCCTGAATTGGTAGAAGTGGTACAATATGTTGACATTCCTCCATCTGGAGTTGTTCCACTCCAGCATTTTCCGTTTGCATACGTATTCGGACTTGATGTAGCATTTACACAACATTCTTTTGTTGTATCTACTCCGTTTGCGTGCCCTTGATATGTTATTGTATAGTTTGTTCCGTTATTCTTTGCACTTCCTGTACTTCCGTTTGTCTTATTTGCTGTACAGCAGTAATGAGTAGTTCCTGATGTATAACTATACCATCCGCCTGCTCCTGATGCTGTTGTCGCGGTCTTACAGTAATCATTCAATCCTGTATCATCTTTTCCGTTCCAGCAGTAACTATTCATCCAGAATTCTCTGCTTCCGTTTCCCTTACAACAGTATTCTGTTGAGTTATTGCTATTATTCTTATAAGATATATTATAAGAAGTTGAACCACTCTTTGGCTTAACAGTTATTGTTCCTGTTTTGCTATTTGCACAGCATTAAAAATTTTTAATTATTAAAGTTTTTACAAAAAAAATGACACTTAAAATGACTAAATAACACTAAATTTTTAGAAAAAAAAGAGGATATTCTTTTATAATCCTCTTTTTTTCGTAAATTTTATAAGCAATCTATCCTCTAATTTTTAATTTTTTAACCAATTCTCTATAACCATCCAAATTCTTATCTTTTAAATAAGATAATAATCTTTTTCTTTTACCAACTAGCATCAAAAGACCTCTTTTTGTAGCAAAATCTTTTTTATTAGATTTCATATGCTCAGTTAATTCTGTAATTTTTTGGCTCATCATTGCAATTTGAACACTAGCAGAACCAGTATCATTTGCATCTTTACCATATTTTTTTATAATTGTTGATTTGTTTTTTAAGTTAATTGTCATTTCAAAACTTCCTTTTTTATTTATATCTCTGTATTTATGATATAAAAAAAAAGAAAAAAATCAACACATGAAATTAAAAATACTTAACAAAAAGAATTAACTCATAAAAATACTGATATTTGTAGCAATTGTTTGTGCAGAACAATAACTTGCAGTATAGCTTTCAAGTCTGCGTAATTCAGTATTTCTAACACCTCTTGCATCTTCCATTGCTAAAGTAGCTTCTTCATATCTTTCTTGATTTCGAGTACGAATATATGCACTGCTTTGATACATATTTACTCTATTTTTACAATGTTGATTATTTGACTTAGCTTGATAAAAAGCTTTTTTAGCTTCAGCGTAAACTTCACGTTGTTCTTGTAATCTGATAAATAAAGATTTTGCACGTGCATCTTGTTCAGCTTTTAATTTAGTTTGTTTAGCTTCTTCTCGCTTTTTAGCTGCTAAAATCGGATCCGTAATATTTGTTGAATTTGTTGTATTATCACTTACAGATGATTGAAATGATGAAACCATGCTAAATATCCTCAATTATCACTCGTATTTATATAAACAATTTTTGTACCCAAAAATTGCCTTTTTATAGTAAAATAAATATATGATAGAACGTTATTCAAGAGAAAAAATGAAAAAAATTTGGGATATTCAAACTCGTTTTGAATATTACTTAAAGGTCGAAATAGCTGTTTGTAAAGCATATTCAGAACTCGGAGACATGTCTGTTAACGATTACGAACAGATTTCACGTAATGCTAAATTTAACTTAACAAAAATTCACACAATCGAAAATGAGGTGAAACATGATTTTCTGGCATTTTTGACAAATGTTAATGAAAGCCTCGGTGAATATGCAAAATTTATGCACAAAGGATTGACAAGTTCCGATGTAATAGACACGGCTTTTGCTCTTCAACTAAAAGAAAGCTCTAATATCATTTTCGAAGATTTTGATAAACTAATAAAAATTTTAAAAGAAAAAGCTCTTATTTACAAAAATACAATATGCATTGGAAGAACACACGGTGTACATGCAGAAATTATGACCTTTGGTCTAAAACTTTTAAATTGGATTGATATTCTTGAAAGAGCTAAATCTAATTTTATAAAAGCTACAGGAAACGCAAGCGTAGGACAAATATCAGGGCCTGTTGGAACTTACAGTAACGTTAATTATAAAGTTGAAGAACTTGTATGCAAAGAATTAGACTTAAAACCTGCAAGAATATCCACACAAATTATACAAAGAGATATTCATGCTTTCTATATGCAAACTTTAGCACTTATAGCATCTGTAATAGAACAATTCTCAACTGAAATAAGACACATGCAAAGAACAGAAATTCGAGAACTTGAAGAAGGGTTTTCATCAAAACAAAAAGGCTCTTCTGCAATGCCTCATAAGAAAAATCCTATTACTTGCGAAAATTTATGCGGTCTTGCCAGAGTTGTAAAAGGAAATTCTTTTACTGCATTAGAAAATATTGTTTTATGGGATGAAAGAGATATTTCACACAGCTCTGCCGAAAGAATAATTTTCCCTGATAGTCTAATTTTAATAGATTTTATGTTTAACAGGTTTATAAATCTCATAGAAAACCTTAAAGTTAACGAAAAAAATATGTTAAAAAATGCAAATTCTTTTGGAGGCATAGTATTTTCTCAAAAAGTTCTTCTTTCTCTGACTGAAAAAGGGTTAACAAGAGAAGATGCGTACCGTATAGTCCAACGAAACGCACTTGATGCATTTGATAATGACGGAAACTTCAAAGAAAACTTATTGAATGATAATGAAATAACAAGTCGTCTTACTGAAGAAGAAGTAGAAAATTGTTTTGATTTTAGTAGTTACTTAAAAAATATTGATATTATATTTGAAAGATTTAGAGACTAAACTTGCAAATTTTCTCATCTGTAATAAAATTATATATATTATACTGATTATAAACAGGATTTTTATATATGATAAAATTGAACTTCAAAGAAAGATTTGATGCAATAACAGCATCTTCAAATTTTCGATTTGCAATGTATTTTGTCTTATTTACAGTTGCAATGACTTTTATAGTAAGCTCTCAAAATTTCTTTTTTCAAAAAGTAGTTGAAAATGGAATCTCAAAAAGAGATGTCATTGCTGAGAAAACAATTGTTGTAATAGATACAAAAAAAACTGAAAGACAAAGAAAAGAAGTTGAATCGAAAATAGAACCTGTCTTAACAACGGCCGAAGATGATTTTATAAAAACAAATTTAAATTCTCTTGAAAATTCAATTAAAACAATAAGAGAAAAAGATTCAACAAGATTTACAAAACAAGATGAATTGAGTGTACTTTTTGATATTTCAGATGAAAATAAAAAATTATATGTAGTAAATTACCTTTTAAACTCAACTGATAACGATTTAAAAGATGTTTTTGAACAAGCAAAATTAACATTAACAAATCTGCTTGCAACAGGAATAACAGAAAAAGATACGGAAAAAGGAAATTTACAAAAACTTTTGCAAAAACATTTTGCTCTAAATTTAACAAAGCACCAAAACACAATTGTCTCAGCCCTGTTAGAACAGGTTATAGTACCAAACATGGTCGTAGACGAAATTGCAACAGATATCGCAAAGAAAAATGCACGTAATTCCGTAAAACCTTATGAAGTTATTTTTGAAAAAGGAGATAAAATCCTCTTCGAAGGAGAGCCTGTAACAAAATTAAAAAGAGATGCTCTAAGACAAGCAGGATACAGTCTTATCGATATAAATTTCTTAGGAATTTTTGGTATATATATATTTATAGCGTTTACAACTTTTATCTTTATTAAATTTAAAGATGATTACGAAAAAAGACATCCCGCAAAAACAAATTTAGCAATAATAGCAACATTATCCTTATTTGTTGCATTAATATCCGTAATGCTTCCAACAGGGTTTTCGCCATATATATTGCCATTTCCTGCATTTATAATTATTTTATCGATATTTTCAAATTCAAGACTTGCTTTTCTTGCAACATTATTGTTATTATGCAATCTAACCTTAGGTTTACATTTTGGAATAGAATTTATAATCTCATTTATTCTAATACTGTTGGTTGCAGAAATTACAGTATCAAAAATTAAATTTTCAAGACGCTCGGATTTAATAAAAGTAGGATTTTATGTATCATTAACAGGTTTAGTAGTAGTATCCAGCGTATATTTATTAGAAAAATTTCTAATAGATATAGATAATGTACTAATAGTCAGAGATGCCTTAATGACAATGATAAACGGCATTTTAAGTGCAGTAATAGCTCTTGGCGTTATGCCAATGATAGAAAGTGCATTCAGAGTAACAACACCTTACGGTCTTGCAGAATTAGTAGATCACAATCAACCACTATTAAAGAGATTACAAATGGAAGCTCCCGGAACTTATCATCATTCATTATTGGTATCAAACTTATGTGAAGCAGCAGCCGAAGCTATAGGAGCAGATCCAACAATAGCAAGAGCCGGAGCATTGTACCATGATATCGGGAAACTAAAACGTCCTTTATTTTTTGTTGAAAATCAATCTTCATTTGGCATAGAAAATCCTCACACTAAATTAAATCCTAAAATTAGTAAAACTGTAATTATTTCTCATACAAAAGACGGTATAGAACTTGCAAAAGAATATAATCTTCCGCCAATTATTCAGGATTTTATTTTACAACATCACGGCGACGGCTTGGCAAGCTATTTTTATAATCGTGCCGTACAAGAAGAAGGTGCTGAAAATATAAAAGAGGAACAATTTAGATATCCAGGGCCTAAACCTAAATCAAAAGAAGCTGCAATTTTAATGATTGCAGATGCAACAGAATCTGCAATTCGCTCTCTAAAAACTCCAACTTCAGAAGAGATTGATATTGTTATCGAAAAAATTATCACAGAAAGAATTAATGATGGACAATTATCAGATTCACCTCTTACATTAAAAGACTTAAAAGCAATAGCTTCAACTTTTAGCAGAATAATTAGAGGTATGCAGCACGAAAGAATAAAATATCAAAACGATATAGATAAAGAAGTTGAAAAAGCAAAATTAATATTGCCTGATGTTATAGATAAAGAAGTTGAAGATAGAACAAAATCGTTGGAAAAAGATAAACATGATACCGACAATTAACATCTTTACAGAAAATATTTATGACAAATGGGAGCTTAATGAAAAAGAATTAATAGATAATGCAAGGACATATCTTAATTATTTTTTGAGCACTCCTGAAATATATAATAACTCATGCCTGCATAATCAAATTTTTGATACAATTGTTTTTGATATATTATACTGCGATAGCGAAAAAACCCACACAATTAATAGAGACTACAGAAACAAAGATTACCCTGCAGATATAATAACTTTTGCAATATTTGCAGACAGCAGTGATGACGAAAAGTTTATTTTTGACGGAGAGATTAATTTAGGTGAAATTATTATTGCACTTGACAAAGTAGAAAAGAATGCACAAGAAAAAAAACTAACAAAAAATTATGAATTAAATTTTTTAATAGCTCACGGAATAATGCATCTTTTAGGATTTGACCACCAAACGGAAAATGAATATAATTTTATAGTAAATGCTCAAGAACAAGCATTATCAAAAGTAAAAGGATTTTAACCAAATGTCAAAATACAAATCACACGGAATTTTAAGAGCATTCAAAAATGCAAAAAGAGGAATTCTTATAGCCTTAAAATCAGAAAAAAATATAAGAATACACTTAATTGCTTCTGTGTGTGTATTATATGCAGGGTATTATTTAGATTTTAATGCAATAAAATTCTGTATATTAATACTAACAATAGCTCTTGTAATAACAACAGAAATGGTCAATTCAGGGATAGAATATTGTATAGATTCAGTTTTTCATAACAAATATTCAAAACTTGCAGGAATGGCAAAAGACATATCTGCAGGAGCAGTAATGATATCAGCTGTTATAAGTACAGTTATCGGAATTATACTATTTGGGGAGAGTTTAATCGCTCATTATGCACATCTACTAACTTTGCCCCACTAGGTTCAATTTTTGTAGTAATAATTTCCCCGTTAATATTTACTTCATTCCAACAATCACGAACACGCTGCTTAATTTCATCAATATTATTACCATGAGAAATAATTAAAATAGTAGGACCTGCTCCGGAAAGAACACATCCCAGAACATTGTCTAATTCTTTCATAGACTGCTTTATTTCAGCAAAAGCCGGTAAAAGTTTCATTCTGTAAGGCTGATGAAGTCTATCCTGTAAAGCATATTTCATCAATTCTGTATCTTTATTTCTTACAGCCTCAACAAACATAGCTGTTCTCATAGCATTAAAAGTTGCATCCTGCATAGGAACTTCTTTTGGTAAAACAGAACGAGCTATTTCAGTTTGCAATTCAAAATCAGGAATACAAAGTGTAATATGCCAATCATCAGGCCATTCAAGCTTGTGATAAAATACACTTCCATCATCTTCAATCGAACTTGCAACCAAACCTCCAACAACCGCAGGAACAATATTATCCGGATGTTTTTCAACCTCAGTTGCTATGGATAAAATTGCAGCTTCGTCAGCAGGGTTTGATAACAAAGCATTTGCAGCCATTAGACTACCTACAATTACTGAAGCAGAACTTCCCATACCCCTTGCTATTGGAATATTTGTTTCTATTGTTATTTTCAAATCTGATGGAATCTGACCTGTTAAACTATATAACATCTCAACAGACTTATATGCAATACTGTTTTCATCAGTCGGAACTTGATTTACACTTGCCTCATCAATATTTTTGTTATTAACAATAATATTAATCTCATTACCGCTTCCAGGTAAAATTTTTTCTTCAATAGTTACTATATTATAAATCGGAAGTGCAAGTCCCAAACAATCAAAGCCCGGGCCTAAATTTGCAGATGTTGCAGGTACTTTTACACTAACTTTCATAATCTACCTTTTTAATTTCCGAAATGTATTATAACATACTAACATTAATTTTGCCAAATTTTGCAGAAAGGTCGTCTATATGGTGAATTAAATAACATTCAGATTCAATATCTTTACCATCTAAATCGATTATAGCCCCCCAATCTGTTCTGCCATGATGAGCAGCAATCATTCTTGCAACACGTTTAAATCCATGTTCCATACATAATGAAAAACCATATTGTGAATGAGATATCCATTCTTTTCTAAAATTTTCATCATAATCTATAAGACCTGCTTCTTCATCTATAGTATATTCAAAAATTTTACCAATATCATGAAGAATACACGCCGCATATATTCTATCTTTATTTATTCTCTGAAAAGATGCTTCCATTATAAAATCAGAATATTTCAAACACTCTAAAGTATGAACCATTAACCCGCCGACATAATTATGATGCATTAATTTTGCTGCAGGTGAGACTTTAATTTCATGTTCATGAACTGCAAAATAATCTTTAATAAAGCTTTTTAAATTCTCATCGCTTATTTTATCTACATAAGCTGTAATATCAGAATAATAAGTTTCTCTTTCATCCTCAGACAATCCTGTTTTAGCTTCTTGAACCAATTCAAGAGCGGAAACAAGACAATTATTATATTTTTCATTAAAAGAACCTGAGACTATTCTAAGCTTATTTCCTGAACGAAATAATTTACTATCAAGCCTATTTAGAGTTTCTTCCCACAATATACAATTCAATAAACTTCCATCATCAGGTGATTTTAATTGAAGTTTACCCATTTTTGTTCCGGCTTTTGTATCGCCAACAGAAAAAATTACAACCTCATATATTGTCTCAGTATCAAACATAAATCTTTTAATCCTTTTATTTTTTAAAACGGTTCCTGCGTACGGCAGGAACCGCTTAATATAGTGTTAATATAAAAATTGTTATTAATTTTTATCTCTGTCAATAATTTTTGAATTACTCCATACAAATGAAGAACGAATTTGGGCACCAACTTTTTCTAATTGATGATTTTTAGCTTCTTCTCTCAATTTATCAAAGTTTTTATTACCACTATTTACTTCATTTAAAAATTCATCAGCAAATTTACCTGATTGAATTTCAGAAAGAATTTCTTTCATAGCCTTTTTAGATTCATCAGTGATAACACGAGGTCCTCTTGTTAAATCACCGTATTCTGCTGTGTTAGAAATAGAATATCTCATATCAGCAAAACCACCTTGGTTAATTAAATCAACGATTAATTTCATTTCGTGTAAAACTTCAAAATAAGCCATATATGGAGAATAGCCTGCTTCTACAAGTGTTTCAAAACCGGCTTTAATTAAAGCTGTACAACCACCGCAAAGAACAGCTTGTTCACCAAATAAATCAGTTTCAGTTTCTTCTCTAAATGTTGTTTCAATAATACCTGCTCTGCCTGCACCAATTGCACTTGCGTATGATAAAGCTACTTCTTTTGAATCGCCTGAAGCATCTTGATATACAGCAATTAATGAAGGTACTCCTTTTCCTGCTTCATATTCACTTCTTACTGTATGTCCTGGGCCTTTTGGAGCAACCATTATAACGCTAACGCCTTCAGGAGCAACTATTTTTTTGAAATGAATATTAAATCCGTGTGAAAACATTAAATATTTTCCTGCTGTTAAATAAGGTGCAATTTCAGTTTCATAAACTTTTGCTTGAATTTCATCAGGAATTAGTATTTGAACTATATCTGCCCATTGAACAGCATCTTTTATGGCCATTGTTTTAAAACCATAATTTTTAGCTTTCTTATCACTATTTCCGCCTTGTCTCAAGCCTAAAACAACATTACAACCTGAATCCTTTAAATTCATTGATTGACCATATCCTTGAGAACCAAATCCTATTACGGCAATTTTTTTTGATTTAATCAAATCTTTGTCAATATCTTTGTCTAAATAAATTTTTAATTCTGTCATTTTCCTACCTCACTTTAATTCTATTATATTCAAAACATTTTTAATTGCAATAAATCTTCACGAGTTGAAAGAAATCAGAAAGTATTTTAAAATAAAGCCATGAAACGAATTTTTCTTTTAATGATTGCATTCCTGATTTTTTGTTTTACACCTGTTTTTTGTATAGAAAAAACAGATACAAGCAATGTTCAAAATAAAGAACCTTTTACAGGAAATACAACATCACATACTGATGAAACAATGCAAAATTTAACAGAAAAAAAACAAAAAGAAAAATCAATCAAAAAAACAGCAAAAAACAAATTAACAAAAACATCTGCAGTTGATAATAAAAATAATTTAAAGAAACCAAATAAAAATGCAGAAGAACAAAACGAAAACATATCCGATAACACAAATGCAGACGCTGAAGTTTTACATGGTTTTATTGAATACTATCCTGATGGGACAATATTTTTTGATCAAATAAAAGAATCCGAAGGTGTTTTTCTTAAAATAAAACAACCTACCACATACAATCAATACTCCGTTTTAGATATTAAGGGTGTAAATTTTGAAGAAATAAAAAATCGTCAAGCCGGTATTAAAAAACACATATCAAATGAATATCAAATTGTAGATTTTAATACTGAATACACGGAAAAACTCGGTAAATTCAGTTATGGCACAAGCTATGGTGCAGATATCGATACCGGTGAATTTGAATATAATACAAAGTTTTTTGCCAGATACGATTCCAAACATTATGCAATACAAGCCGCATATGGTAAAAATGCATATACATCTACAGGTACACAAGAAGATTATATATATATATCACCTGAATTAAAACTCGGAAAAGGTTTTGTATTAATGGATACATACAAGACAAGTACTTTTGGAATAAAACATGATAATGAAATCGTTTTGAAATATACTCCCCAATTTATTAAAGATAATCCATTAGACATTGAATTGGGAGTAGGACAATCATTTTATCAAAACGGTGAGCAAAAAAATGTTTTTAAATTTGCAACAACACTACGTTTATAGTTATATTATAATATAATTCGAAATGGTACAAAATGACAAAAGAAATTGATAATAATAAAATCGACTTAAAAAAGTCAAAAAAAATATTAAAGCATAAAAAAACTAAATCGTTAAAAGAAAAAACAAATCCGAAAAATAAAAAATCTAAAAATGTATATTACTCTTTTTTAACGATAGTTTTATTAATATTCTTGTGTCAGGTTGTTTTCAGTGCTATATTAAATATTACAAAAAACATCTCATACCAAACAAAAATTGCAACAATAAAAAAATCAAAAGCTGAAGCTGAAAATCAAAATAATAAGTTAAAAAGGGAATTAAAATATTTTTCAACTTCTGAAAGCCTTGAATCAATTGCAAGAAATAACTTAAAAATGGCAGGTAATGATGAAGTTTTAATTATAATTAATGAAATAAAAAAACAAAATACAGAAAACAAAGATACTAAAGATAAGAACAAAGGACTATTTTATAAATTAGGTAAACATGACAAATAATGATACGCTTACATATATAACACAATCTTTTGATTTAAAAAGACAAGGATACTATAAACAAGCAATAGAAATGCTTTATAAAGCATTATCTATAGAAGGAAACAACGTTGAAATATTATATCAATTAGCAGATTTATATTTTCTTTTAGACAATGATGAAAGAACTCAACAATATGTAGAAAAAGCTCTTGATATAAATCCAAATCATCCTGAATGCTTAAACTTATCAGCCAAAATAAACATAAAAAAAGGAGAGTTGGAAAAAGCAAAAGAAATTGCTCTAAAATTGCTGGAATTGTCTGATTCAAATGAAAACGCAGTTAACTACATAAAAATATTAAGAGAATCAAATAATTTTGAAGAAATAAAAAATTATAAAGAAACTCATGAAATAAAAGATGTTAATTTAATTTATGAAATAGCATCAGCATACGCATCTCAATATAAATACATTGATGCAATAAAAATGCTTGAAGAAGTAGTTGCAAGAGATGAAGATACAAGTGAAATCCTAACACTGCTTGGTATTTTATATTACAAAAATATGGAACCTTATAAATCAAAAGCCGTATTTCAATTTCTTGATGAAAAAGAAGATAATGATGTTTGTCTGCATTATTTAGGATTATTTGCTATTGATGAAGGTAAATTTATGGATGCAATTACATATCTTCAAAAAGCTTTAATTTTAAAGCCAAATAATGCACAATATGCCTTTGATTTAGCAAATGCATATTACTTAAATGGATGGATAGACGAAGCCGTTAAATTTTTTAAAGAGGCAATTGCAAAAGAGCCTGAAAACAAAGAGTTTTTGTATGCTTTAGCATACCTATATTACAGAAATAACGAATTTGACAGAACACGAATAGAAGTCAATAAAATATTTAAAATGGATAAGGAATACGTTCCTGCAAAAATCCTAAATGCCTTATTAAAATTGGAATCTAAAGATGTTTTAGGTGCAAAGTTTGAATTGGAAGAACTCGTAGATTTTAATTGCAAAGATGATTTTGCATTTTTTGTACTTGCAAAAATATATCTTGAACTTGGAATGTACGGCAAAGCAAAAGTTTTCATGGAAAGAGCTTTATCTCTAAAACATGACAGTTTGGTATATATGTGTGAATATATTAATATAGTAGTTGAAGAAAAGGATTACGAATTTGCACAAAAACTTTGTGATAAATTTAAAGAAATAAACGAAAATTATTATGATAATTGGATTCTTCAAGCAAAAATATATGAAGCACAAGAAAATTGTATTGAATTATTTAATACTGCACAAAAGCTAATTGAGCTTGATTTAAACAGATATGAAGGATACTACTACAATGCCGTAGCATTATCTATGTCAGAAGATATATCTTTTGCAATAGAAAGTTTAAAAAAAGCTATTTCCTTAAATGTTAATGATGCAAATTTATATGTTCTTATGAGTGAATTTTATCAAGAGCTTGGACGAAACCAAGAAGCATTATTATATCTTGAGGAAGCAAGTAACATTGATCCAAGTGCCAAAAATAAAGAATTATATATAAAACTTGCATCAATTGTCAGAAAAGAAAGAAGAAATTCTCCATCATAAATATCTAATCTTATTGACTTCATTGATAGATAATAAAATAAATTATGCAGAAGTATTTTTTAGATAACAAATCAAATAAACTTATTTTATTTTTTACAGGCTGGGGCTGTGATAAAAACCAATTTGTAAATTTGACGACACAAAATGATTTACTTTTGATATATGATTATCAGAATTTTGATTTAAATTTTGATTTTTCAAACTATAAAGAAATCTACAATATCTCATACTCCGCAGGAGTTTTTATAAGTTCAATATTGGATAAAAATATACCTAATATAAAACAAAAAGTTGCAATTTGCGGAAATCCATATTTATTTGATGAAAATATAGGCTTAACAAAAGAAATAGTAACTGAATTTAGAAATATTAATTTAAATAATTATTTAAATTTCAGACGCAAATACATGGTCGAAACGGAAAAAGAATTTGAACAATACAATAAACTACAATCCCAAAGAAGTCTGGAAAGTTGTATGTCCGAACTTGACTTTCTAGAAAAGATTTATATACAAGAAAAAAATAATATAAATCCTTATTTTGATAAAGTAATACTTGCAGAAAATGATTTAATTTTTAAATTAAAAACTCAAAAAGAATTTTATAAAAACAATATAAAAATTATCCCAAAAGTTAAACATCATATCTTTTTTAAGTTCAAAACTTATGACGAAATATTAGATTTTTAAAAAAGAATATTTAATCTAAAATAATATAACCTGATTTTCAAGCCAAATAATAAAAGTTCTATATTATTAAAATTTTTATTATATATCAAGTATTTTTATGATAAATTCAAAATATGGTTAATATATTCAAAGACAGAAAATATAACAAAATAAAATTAATCAATTATGGATTTAAATTTCAAAAAAATAAATACACTTTCACAAAAAAAATATTAGATAATCAATTTGAATTAACAATAACAATAAATACAAATAACGAAATAAAAACCGAATTAATAGAAATAGACACTAAAGAACTCTATACTCTGCATCTGGTTCAAAATATAAGCGGAAGTTTTGCGGGAAAAATAAAAGAAGAATATGATAAAATACTGGCTGATATAGAAGAACATTGTTTTGAAAAAGATATATTTAAAAATAAGCAAACCAAAGAGATTATTAACTATGTTTCAGAAAAATACAATGATGAATTGGAATATTTATGGGAAAAATTTCCGGATAACGCAATTGCAAGAAGAAAAGACAATAAAAAATGGTATCTGGCAATTTTAACAGTAAACATGCAAAAATTGGGATTTAAAACTAACAATATGACAGAAATTATCGATTTAAGGGCAGATGATACAGAAGATATAATAAACAATAAAAATATATTCAAAGGATACCATATGAATAAAAAGCATTGGATAACACTAATGCTGGATGAAAGTCTGCCATTAGAATTTATTATGGAAAGAATAGACAAAAGTTACATTCTTGCAAAGAAAAATAAATAATATAATATCATTATTGAAAAAATTTTATTTAGCATTTTTAAGTATAATTAATATAATGATAATGTTATAAGTACATAAAAAGACAAATACACAAAGAAAAAACTTATGAATAAAAAACTTATATGGACATTTACTACAATATTTTTGAGTTTATTAATATTCTGTTATTTTTTTGTATATAATAAAAATAATTATCCAAATGAACTGCAAAAGATTAAAGACAGAGGGGTATTGCTTGTAGGAACAACAGGTGATTATAAACCAATATCATATTTAAATCCCCAAACAAATACTTACGAAGGATTTGATATTGAATTATCAAAAGATTTAGCCAAATCTCTTGGCGTACAAGTCAAATATATTCCAACCTCATGGCCAAAATTAACAGAAGATACGATTGCAGGCAAATTTGATATTGCCTTCAGCGGAATAACAATTACCAATGATAGAAAAAAAAATATGCTAATGTCCATAGGATACTTTGATAACGGAAAAACAATTCTTTGCCGAAAGGAAGATAAAAACAAATATACAAGCCTAAAATCAATAAATAACGCTAATGTAACAATAATGGAAAATCCCGGAGGATTAAATGAAAAATTTGTAAGGGAAAATTTACCTAATGCTAAATTAATAATTCACGATATAAACACAGAAATTCCGGAATTAATTGCAAACGGAAAGGCCGATGTAATGATAACAGAAACAGTAGAAGCAAATTATTATGCAAGTATAAATAAAAAATTAATAGCTCCGATAGCAAAAACACCTTTTACTAAAGGTCAGTTTGGAGCATTAATGCCAAATAAAAATAAAACACTCCAAAAACATGTTAACAAATTTTTAAAGCAAGAACAAAAAAGCGGACGTATAGAAGAATTATCGAGAATTTATATTTATAATAAATAATTCTCAAATATTCTACTTATTATCGACTAAAACTCCTTGTAAATACCATGTTTTTGCACCTGTTATTTTAACAGTCAAAAATTCACCAACCAAATTATCATCACAAGGTATATGAACAATTTTATTATTTCTTGTTCTACCTGTTATAACATTTTTACCTTTATGATTTTCAAAAGATTCTACAAGAACTTCAAGTTCTCTATTAATAAATTTTTGATTAGATTTTAAACAACATTCACGATTAACTTCATTTAATCTTGCAAGTCTATCGAATTTTTCATCTTCATTTATATACAACTCTACCCATTTAGCAGCGACAGTTCCTTTTCTTGGAGAATAAGCAGCCGTATTAGAATAATCCAGTTCAAATTCTCTCATAGCAGATAAAGTTTCTTCAAACTGTTCTTCTGTTTCTCCCGGAAATCCTGCTATAAAATCACTTGTTATTGTTACATCCGGAACAAGAGTTCTAATTTTATTACAAATTTCACCATAAGTCTTTCTGTCGTAACGTCTGTTCATTTTCTTTAAAGTATAATCAGAACCAGACTGCATAGGAATATGAAAATATTCACAAACCTTATCACATTCATTAACAGTTTGAATTAATTCATCAGTTATATCTGTAGGATAAGAAGTAACAAATCTTATTCTAAACTGACCTTCTAATGCATTTAATTCTCTTAAAAGAATTGAAAGGTTAACATTTTCTAAATCTTTACCATAACTGTCAACATTCTGTCCTAAAAGAGTTATCTCTTTAAATCCGTCTTTTAGTGCATCTTTAACTTCTCTAATAATTATATCTTTTTCTCTGGAACGTTCACGGCCTCTTGTATAAGGAACAATACAATATGTACAAAAATTATTACAGCCTTCAGTAATAGGTATCCAGCAACCCGTTGATTTTACTCTTTTAATTTTATAATCTTTCTCTCCAAAAGGAGTTTCGGGTGTTGCACAAATTCTCTCACCATTATTTATTCTTTTAATTAAATCCGGCAGTTCATATATATTATGTGTACCAATAACCAAATCAACATAAGGTGCTCTTCTAAAAATTTCATCTTTATCTTGTTGAGCCACACAACCAGAAAAGACTATTTTTATATTTGGTCTTTTTTGTTTCCATTTACCCCATACACCTATAGCACTATATGCCTTATCTTCACTTAATTTTCTTATTGAACATGTATTTATAATTAATAAATCAGCTTCTTTTGCTATTTTAGTTTCTTCATAACCACAATAATCAAGCATACCGAGCATCCTTTCGGTATCTGATTTATTCATTTGACAACCCATTGTTTCTACGTATACTTTTTTCATACGGAAATTATACTACAAAAAAAAATGGGCTCATAGCCCATTTAATTAAAGTTTGATTTGGTTTTTGGTTTAGTTTAGTTTTTGGTTAATTAATAAAATTTTATTAAGCTTTAGCAAAAATAGCATCTTTTGCTTTAGCTAAAAGGTCTTTACCTGTAGATACAATTTTTTCACCAACACCTGAAGAAGTCCATTGAGCGAATTTATCTTTTACGGCATTTACGCCTTTTTCAATATGATGTCTATGACCATAACCCAATATAGCACCGCCAATTAAAAGAATCGCAGTTGAAATAAAACGTGCCCTTGTACTGCTTTTAGCAGAAGTTTGCTCTTCTTGCATTGTTTGCGTTGTTACTTTAGATGCATCATTTTTTGCAGGTTTTCTTATAAACATATCTTTTGCAGTTTTAACAACTTTGCCAAAACCTTTTGCAGTATCTTCTACAGTTATATTAGGAACTTGAGCAACAAGACCGCCTCCATCACACGAATAAACAGGAGGTTTTATGTTTGGAGTTAAACCATCTTTATCGCATGCACCATATGGAATTTGAGGTCTGGTCGTTCCAACTATAGATTGTACCATAATATACTACCTTTCAAATACTACACACTTATATAAAAACATTAGATTAAAAATAATTGCCATGTATAAATTCTATTATTTAACATGTTTTAACAAACAAAAAAAAGGACAGAAAAAACTGTCCTTTTGATATATGTAATAAGTAATAAAACTAGTCATTATCTTTTAATGGAATTGTTATAATATATTTACCTCTTTCTGTTTCCTTTTTAATTTTAGATTTTTCAAGATTACCGCTCAAATAGAATGACTGAGAAAATTCTACAATACTGTCTTCATGTCTTTTTTCTTTTTCTATTGAGGCAGAAACAGTTGCAAGATTATTATTTAAATCAAATTTAATATTTTTTTCATTATTATCAAAAGCTCTTAAATCAACAATAATTTTGTATTCATCGTCAAGTTTATCTAAAACTACCATAGGTTTATGATGAAACATAGAAGGCATACCCATATCTTTCATCATTCTTCTATCCATTTTTTCCATATCTCTTGAATGACGTTCCATCATTTTATCCATTTTTTTAAATTGATAAGCCGGGTCTGTCATATGTTTTATAGTCATATCAGCTACAAAATAAAAAGCTAAAAACGAACCTGCCAACGTAGCAAGCATTATTCCCAAATATTTCATACAATGTTTTTTATTAATATCATTTTCATTTTTATGTTCACAACCACAATTCAATTTCTCTTCTTCTGTCATAAAATTCTCCTTTTGTCTTTACTTCCTAATTAAATACAAATGGTAAAAAAAATTCAACTATCCATTTGTATAATATAAAAACAAAATTCACAAATAATACCTAAATAAAATACAAAATAACATCATAACAAAAACAAGAATTCAGATTATTTTAAAATCTAAATTCTTGCAGTAAAAACTTTTTTCATATAATACATGTTAGTCATTTTGTAAAGTTTATATTAATTCAAATTTATTAACATGAATGTTTAATTGTTTTGCTACTGCCAAAACGGCTTTTATATCAACTTTTTGACCTGCATTTTTAAATGCCTCTATTTATTTCAGGAGCTTTTCCTTCAGCAGTCGCAAATGGATTTTTCAATTCTTTTTTTGCGATTATTTGAGCTTGTTGTTCAAGATTTGCTGTTATATTCATCTTTCTGACCTTATAAAATTTCCCTTACAAAAATTTTATCGGCAGAATTCGCTCAAAACTTTACTATCCCTATCACTATCATATCATATCACACCATATAGAGCATTATACTTGGGTTTCAGCCATTTTAAAATTTGTATTTACAAAGTTTACATTATATCTTAAGATTTTAATAATTTAAAAAGCGGATAAACTATAAAATGTTATCCGCTTTCTCTATCTCTTAATTAATTTAATTACAAAAGATTATATTTTATGCTTTTTTAGCTGCCATATCTTCTTCTTTGTAATTTGACAATTTTGTATTCAAGTATGCAATTGTTCTAGGATAATATTGTTGCAAATATTGAACTCTTGGAGCTAAGATTTCTTCAGTTGTATAAGAATCTCTTAGTGCATTAGATTCTGCAACTACTTCACCTAAGCCTCCCCATTTACCTGCATAGTGGTCTTTTATTTGAATAAAGTAACCAACATGATCTCTTTGAGGATTTGGGAATGCTTTATTATATGCATCTTTTTCTTCCGAATATATTTTTTGCAATTCCTTATCTGTTGTTAATGATTGAACTTCCATGTATGATTTTGATTTTCTAAAATCAATAGCATGCCCGCCTTCGTGAAGAACACTAAACAAATCATCAATTGTATCTATTTGTTTTTTATCAGGAAACATACAACAATCATTTGTATCTTTAATACCTTTCAAGTTTTTAACAGTATCTGTTAGTGCAAGTATCTGTTCTGCAGGCATTTTTTTCATTAAGTTAACCATCGATTTTTTATCACCTGAAATTCTAAACCCGCTTCTTGTTTCAGCTAAATTTGGAGCACCGGTTTTATCAAAAACAATTGTTGTTTTTTCTTCTTTTCCTTTTTCTTGAATTGTTACTTGATTAGGGTCAAATGTCATTTCCCAAACTTTATCGCCGTTTGATGAAACAATTTTATTATCGCCGACACGTTCCATTGTTTTATTCAAATTCATTAAAACATTACCGCTTTTATCAGTAATTTTATATTCAAGGATTTTATTTCCTTTATCATCTTGTTCTAATCTATATGTTGTTTTTGTTCCATCCAAAGACTCCATATCTTTATGAATGCATTGCATATTATCAAAATTTTTGAAAACTTTTGTCTTACTAATTACTTTCTCTGTTCCGTTTGGATAAACATATTTTTGGTCATAAGCTCCAGTAATTTCAGAGTGAGTCATGTACTCTTTTCTTACAATATTATTTTGTTTATCTCTTACTATTCTTACTTCATCAGTAACAAGAGGATAACCTTGATCATCAATTTCATTTCTAACTTTTGTTGTTGTATTATTTCTATAATCTTCGGCTTTTGTAATCAAGTAAGTTTTACCTTTTGATTGGTATATATATGATTTTTCTTCCCCTGTTTTATTCATATTCTTATCGTAATATTCGCTTTTTGAAGAAAAATCTTTTAAATCAGCTTTTAAGACATAACTTTCTTGTGGTGTATACATATCCTTATCAAATGTTAAAGATTTAATATTACCTTTACCAACAGAATTAATCATATTTTCTTTTGCAGTATTAATTTTTTCTTGAATTTCAGGTGAAAATTCAGGCTTTCTAGGTTTCTTTTTTCCACCGCCTCTATTTAATTTTGAAAGCATATCAACACCTGGGGTGTATGTTTTTATAGGATTTGAAACAGTTGCACTTCGTGAAAATGTATCCTTCGATAAACCTTCAATCATTTTTGGCTGCGGAACAGCTTGTTTCATTTGTACAGGAGTTGTTACCGCTTTTGATATTGAATTAATTGCACCTATTGCCATGTTTAAATCTTCTTTCTTTGTCTACACTACCTACTTTATTTTAGAAACTTGTAAATAAATTTTATTGCCAATTTTATAAATATTATTTACATTTATTAATAAATTTTCCATGTACAATATAGAGAAATAAACAGATGAGGTATTTTATGGATTTTGAAAAAAGTATTCCTTTCGATTTAGGTTTTAATCAATATATTCAAAGCTTTGCTGCAAATATTGAATATGCTTACTCCGAATTAAACAGTTTTGTAAATTTAAAAGTTAAATCACTGCAATTTCAAAGATTATTCCCTATTATTAAGGGAGAAATCGAACTATATATAAATTTTTATATTGGATGCCTTTTGTGGGCATGTTATATAAAACAGTTTGAAAACAAAGAAATTTCTGAAAATCCTGTTTTAGGTAAAAATTTGACTGATGATGAAAGCTTATTTAATGTTAATTATCTTAGAGATTATCTGTCAAAATTTGAAAAAGATACAAAATATTATTTACACAAAAATATCAGTATTGATTCAAAATATTACGCATTAATAGATTTATACTCAGATTTTCTAAAAGAGAATAAACATTTTACAGAAACAAAAACGTCATCCGATTTAAAATTACCGTTTAAAATAAATAATCCTAATTATGAAAGCATTTTAACAACTATTCAACAAGTTGTTAAAACAGGTGATTTTTCTCCTTTAAGAGAATATCTTGACATATTATTGGCAAGCAAAATTGATAAATAAATGATAAATAAATTTATCTTTAGTCTTCAATAGTTCCATATAGGTCGTAGGCATCAGAATTAGTAATTAATACATTTTCTATATCACCCGGAACAACTTGTTTTTTGGTATCAATATAAACAAGTCCGTCAATTTCTGGAGCATCATGTTCACTTCTTGCAACAACAAGACCATTGTCTGCAAAGCTTTCTATTATACATGGAAGAGTTTTTCCTATATATTTTTTATTAATTTCTGTCGAAATTTTTTGTTGCAACTTCATTAATTTATCATGTCTTTGTTTTTTTATTTTTGCAGAAACTTGTTGTTTCATACTGTATGATATTGTATTCTTTTCTCTTGAATACTTAAATACACCCATTTTATCAAATTTCATTTTTTTTACAAAATTATAAAGATGTTCAAAATGATAATCTGTTTCCGTAGGATAGCCGACGATAAAAGCTGTTCTTATTGCTACATTAGGAATTTTTGCCCTGATTTTATTAATCAATTCTTCATAATCAAAAACCGGTCGTCTCATTGCTTCAAGAATTTCTTTATGAGAATGCTGTAACGGCAAATCAATATACTTTACAACTTTCTCAAGCCGAGCAATTGCATCTATCAATTCATCCGTTAGGTGAGAAGGATAAGCATACATTATTCTAATCCAGCTCAACTCATCAATTTTGTTTAATTCCTCAAGTAATTCAACCAGCTTCACTTCTCCGTATAAATCTATACCATAGCTGGTAGTATCTTGTGCTATCAAAACAATTTCAGTACAACCCTTTTTAGCAATATCTTTTGCTTCCTCAACTATTTTTTCTATCGGTCTTGATTGATATGCACCTCTTAAATTCGGAATAATACAGTAACCGCAATGATAATTACATCCATCCGCTATTTTTATGTAAGAACTTGAACCAACTGTTATTTGCTGTCTTTCTACATTTTCAGGATATATATATTTAGGCTTTACATTAACATTTGAAATAAATTCATAATCTTTTTTATCAATATTTTCAATAACTTCAACTATTTTATTAAAATCAGACGTTCCAAGCATTGCAGAAATTTCAGGTATTGCTTCTTTTAATTCATTTTTATGTTTCTGAGGAAGACATCCTGTTACAATAACTTTCTTACCTTCATTTATCATTTTTAAAATAGATTGAACAGATTCTCTTTCCGCATCATTTATAAATGAACACGTATTAATAATAACAATTTCAACATCTTTATCTGTATCATCAAGCGTAATCTCATAACCCTTTTGAGATAAAAGACCAAGCATTAATTCAGAATCCACTAAATTTTTTGCACAACCATGATTTACTAAAGCTATTTTTCTCATACAAAAATTTTATCACGAAAAATCAAATAATAAATAAGACAACAGATGAATAACAAAAATTAACTTCAAAATATTAAAAAAATTTGATACAATATAATTATGATAAAACTTATACTATTTCATTTTCTATAATAGAAAATTATTCAATTTTTGAACAATTTAAATAACGTTAAAAATAAAAATAAAAATGTATAAATAAAAAACAAAAAAACTAATATGTGCCTGTAGCTCAGTCGGATAGAGTCTTGACTTCCGAAGTCAAAGGTCATGAGTTCGAATCTCATCAGGCACATTTTTTATTTATAAATGAAAATATCATTGCAATCAAACAAATTATTCCCCCAAATAAATAAGAAATTTTAAATGCCGAAATAACACCTAATTTTAAATTTATGGTAAAAAACGCTTCAAAAATCGCAACACCCCATAACATTCCCAGCCTTCCAACCAAGCGATGAATACCTGCGATTATGCCTTCTTCACCCTTTTTTGCCATCTGCATTACCAAATTATTATTAGAAGTTATAAAAAATGAAAATGCCATACCATTAAGCATAAAAAATATTAAAATATAATACTCAAATCTATTTATAAAATACACAAAACCCCATGTATTTAATACCTCAAGAAAACAAGCCGATATGCAAACCCAATTTAAAGGGATTTTACTTGAAAGTTTACCGGAAACGACACTCATAATCAGATATGAAATTGAATAAACCATAAAAATCAGACCTATTTGAATTGATGAATATGATTTTATATCAGACAGATAAAACGGCATTAAAAAATTACCGGCAGCTAAATATGCAGATATCAAAAACATAGCAATATTTGCAGATACAAATTCTAAACTCTTAAAAACATTCAAATTAATAAGAGGATATTTTACAGAAGTTTCTTTTATAAGAAATTTTCCGAATAGAACAAGAATAATAAATAATAAACATAAACTAAACGGAGAAGTCCAACCAATTAAATTACCCTTGTTTAAATAGAGTGTTATCAAAAAAGCAAGAAAAAAACTCAAAACGGCACCGGAATAATCAAAATTATCAACAGAATAAGTTTTGTCAAAAATATTACCGATAGAATAATTTAAAAATAAAACAGATATAAGTCCAATTGGGATATTAATAAAAAATATCCAACGCCAAGAAAAATAAGCAGAAATAATTCCACTCAAAGGTGAAGCAAGAGTAATCCCCAATGCGGCTACAGATGCTAAAATCCCAAAAGCCATTCTTTTGTTTTCCTGAGGAATATATTTAGCTATCATTGCCTGAGGCAATGCATATAAAACAGATGCTCCTATCCCCTGAATCATCCTTGATACAATAAGCATAATAACATTACATGAAATTCCACACAAAAATGAACTTAGAGTAAAAATTAAAAATCCAATCTTAAAAAGTTTTTTAATACCAATATTATCTCCTAATTTTCCAAATACAAGTAAAAGGGATACAACCATAAGATTGTATCCCGTAATAATCCATGAAATATTAGAAGTATTCGTATTAAAATCCTTTAAAATATCAGGTAAAGCAACATTTACAACATATGTATCAAAATTGACCATAAATGAAGCAAAAGAAATTGTATAAATAAGTAATAAATTTTTGTTTACCTGAATCATATTAGACTTTTTCCATAACTTTTATACCTTTAAATCCTAATTTATCAGCAGTTCTTCCCTCTATCCAATAATCTTTGTCATTACACATACAAGCTAAATTTATTATTGCTTCTATATTTGTAGTTTTAAGATTTAACTTTTGACCTAAAGATGCAATAGGAACAAGACTATATGGAATATCTTCAGAAACATATCTGTGCTCCATATTTTCCGGAGAACGCTGAATGGTATAAGCTTTTATACTTTTTATAGCATCATATATATTTTCTGTATTTAGATTATACAGAGAACACATTATCTGATTCAAAGATAAAGGATTTTTATAAAAATGTTTCGCAATTTCAAGTCTTTCGTTGTCTAAATTTTCCATCACTCTGGCAATAGCCGGAGTTATATCAAAAAAAGAATTCTTGTAAGAGCCAAACAACTCAATCCTGCTCATATTTAACAAAGTCGTTACAGTGTGTAATATAGAACTCGGATTATTAAAACTTGTTTGCCAAACATTTTCTGCTTTGTAAAATTGAGGATAAATTTTATTTAAAATACTCAATGCATAATCAGCTCTATTTTCAGGTAATGCAGAAAATTGAACTCTATTTTTTATACTTTTTATAAGAATCTCAGCCGGACCTGTAATTTTTGTTGTGTAAATAAGAGAGGCAGTTTCTCCTACAATAAAATCATTTTCTCTACCATGAAATTTTAATTCATTATAAAAATTCAATGCGGAGAAACCACCGCAAGGAAAGACAACTATTTGACCGCTTTTACCAAATTTAATAATTAAATCATTATAAACATTTTGTGCAAAAGCAGGAACAACAACCATAATAATATCAGCAAAATTTATAGTTTGTTCTATATTTTCACACACAAAATCAGTTTTAATATCAAAAGGAGCTTTTCCAACAGAAGATACACCCTCTATATGCATATTGCCTAAAGCACTTAATATTTTAATATTTTTATCATGATTTGAAACAGCAGATAACTTAACATTTTGCCCTGCCAAAACCAAATCTGCCGCCATAGCCAAACCACCATGACCTGCACCTAAAATACCAATCTTCATAAAATCTCCACTTGTTAGGCTTACCTTACAAGTATATTATTCCAAACACATATTTGCAACAATTTTGTTAGGCATGCTTAACAAAATTTTACGTTAGACTTCTTTTCTGCAAAAAATAGTAAAATTAACTATTTGTTTTTCAAAAATTCTATAAGTTTTTCAAAAGCATTTTGGGTAATAACATGCTCAACCTTACAAGCATTTTCCTCTGCTTCATCTTTTTCAAGACCAAGAGTATTACAAAAAAAATCACATAATACAGAATGCTTTAAAGAAACTGATTCTGCAATTTTTAATCCTACTTCCGTTAATTCTATTGGCGTATTTTTTTCATACTTTATATAACCTTTTAATGATAATTTTTTCAAAGCTTCTGTAACAGATGCTCTTGAAACATCCATTTTTTTTGCAATATCAACAGGTCTTACCGTTCTATTAAATTTTAATTGTTCATAAATTATTTCAAGATAATCTTCAATACTTGATGATATTTTTTTCTTTTCCATAGAAAAATTATATTATAAATATAACAATTACAAACAATGTTTCAAGATTTTCAGGGAATTATAAAAAAATCATTCTTTAAAAAGAAATTAAATTTTTATAACTATTCTATTTTTTTTTAATTTAATGTATAGTATTTATGTGTTATTATATTTAATAACTGATGTATAAATAGTATAAGGAAACAGATTGACAAACAGTTTTGATTTTTTTGAAAACCAAGATGTAAATTTAAAGAACTCTCCAATAATAAAAGAGAGAGTATCTTTAATTGCATCGCATATGTATAAGCAATTTTTAAATTACCAAAAAGCCGCAGAAAATACAGCAGAAATTTTTGGACAGATAATTGAATGTCTTGAAGCAGTGGTAGAGTCATTAAAACAAACATTTGCATCCCACGGTGTTGCAACACAAAATATATATCTTGAAACGGACAATAATAAATCTACCGCAATTTTAACAATTTTTTGGCATAAATTTAGCTTTACAACCAGATGTAACTATCAACCTCAAGCATTATACAGAGAAAATGATGCCCCTGTTCAATCGGGTAGAATTATGGCAATCAAAGGCAACTATAATGAACTTGTAAAACAGGCTCAAACGCATGAAGACGAAATGAAACTTCTTTTAGAAGAAGAAATTGCATCATTGTTTGTTCCGGATGACAAATCAAAACAGACCATTTGCAAAGTTAAACATATAGCTAACAGAGAATTTTATATTCCTCACATAGATGCCGCAAGAGAATTTGCACTTAAGTGTATTGAAGTTGTCTGTGGAAACAGCATTTATCACGAAGAAGGAGTTAGAAAAAGTTTCAATATTTAGAAATAAACCACTCCTATTCTCTTGTTTTTAATAATTACAAATTCATTTTTATACAGCAAATCAAGGTTAAATGTAGCACATTACAATTTAGCTGAAACTTCTGCTACAATTCGTTGAATATCCGAGCCACCGGTCATAACTTCTAAGACCAGTCGAGGATTAGAATATAGAGTTTCACTGTATTCCATTGTGGTAATGTCAAATATATCAAATTGGAAAAAATCTTCACCGACATACACAAGCTTGCCATATTCGCTACCGCCTGCATATTTCATGAACATATATTGACCTTGTAATTCTTTTAGTTTTTCTGCAAATTTCATACGCCCTACTCAATTAATAATTATACTAATATATTAGTGATAATTTTAGGAAAGTCAAAATTTTTATTCCATATTTTTTAATTTAAGCTGGTGTAAAAAGCATTTTTTCACAATAAAATCAATATCTCTATTTGCAATTCCAATAAATGTTAGAGCATATGTATATAATTTAACGCCATCTGTTTCTTTTGTTTTTGTATATACAAGTCTGGCAGAAGTTTCAATAACTTTTTCAGGAAATTGAATTGTAATAAAAATTTCTTCATAATCTTTAATTTCAAACTCAGAAACAAAAGATATTCCATTTCCACAAATATCACGAGAATTAACCTGAAAAGTATCAGACTGACTACTTAAAACATCTTTAACAACAGTAACAGTTAGAGGAACTGTCATATCAGCTCTGAAAAATTCTCTTCTTTGGGAATGTTTATTATTTACCGGATAAGTAAGCATATAAACGATAAATTTTTCATCTTTAACAGTTGATAAGATTTTTGAATCAGCATAATAAATACCATTTGAGGTATATACATAAACTTTAACTTCTGTACCAACAGGAATATCTACAGCTTTTTGTTTATCTATACTCGAATAGACAGTAATAGAAGATGATGTTATTGAATGAACTTTTCCTTTTATTTTATAAGGTTCATCATTAAAATCACGAAAAATTATTTCAAATTTTTTAAAATCTTCATATTCCTGATAAATGTCTGACATATTTTATATTATACATAAAATTTTAAATTTTAATCAACTAAAAATAAAAAATAATACTATACTTAACATTTAAAACAAAATTATTAAAAACTAAAAATTTCTCGGCTTAACACCGTTTTTCCAATTTTCTTCAATTTGTTCTAACGAAATACCTTTTGTTTCAGGTACACAAAAATACACAAAAACAATACAAAAAACAGAAATCAAACCAAAAATAGAAAAAGTCCATGCTCCGCCAATTCTATTAAGTAATACCGGAAAACTTGCAACAACAAAGAAGTTAAAGGCAAAATTTGACAAAACACATATACTCATAGAAAAACCTCGAATACTTAGAGGAAAAACTTCTGAAACCAAAATAAAAGCAACAGGGCCTAAACTCATAGCAAAACAAATAATATAAGATACCAAACAAGTAACAGACACCCATTTTGCACTATCTGCAAGAATGTCTGCGAAGACAAAAGAAGCAGAAAGAGCAAACAAACTAAGCATAATTCCTGACAAACCGAAATATAATAGAGGTTTTCTTCCCCATTTATCGGTAAAATAAACAGCAACAATAGTCATTAAAAAATTAACAACCCCAATACCGGCAGTAGCATATATAGCAGTAATATTACTATCAAAGCCTGCTGATTTAAAAATTGTAGGAGCATAATATATAATAGTATTTATTCCTGTACAAATTTGAGTAAACATCATACCTATACCAACAACAAAAGGCATTAACATCCATTTTTTAAAAATAAATTTGTTGCTTTCAGAAGAAGATAAAGTTCTTTTTACGTCAGAAATTTCCTTATTTAAATCAACATTTGGCTCAATCTTTAAAAAAACAGCCTTTGCTTCATCAATTCGATTTTTACTAATTAACCAGCGAGGAGTATCCTTCATAAACAACATACCAACAAACAAAATCAAACCGGGAACTACACCTGCAAATAGCATCCAACGCCAATTATAAAACGAATTTGAAAAAACAACATTTATAAAATATGAAAACAAAATACCTGAAGTAATAGCCCATTGATAAAGAGAGACTAAAGTACCTCGAAGATGTTTTGGAGAAATTTCCGAAATATAAAGAGGCACAATAAAATTAACAATACCAACAGCCAATCCAACAAAAGTTCTTGATAAAATAAGTACAGTTATATTAGGAGCAAAAGCACACATAATAGAACCTAAAATAAAAATAACAGCTGTTGCCATAATAATTTTTTTACGACCAAAAATATCAGCCAGTATACCATTAGTAGCCGCACCTATAACAGCACCAATAAGAACAGAACTTACCAAAACACCCTGCAAGGTGTCAGATAAATCCCAAGATTCATTAATAAATAACAATGCACCTGAAATAACACCTGTATCATATCCTGATAACAAGCCTCCGAATGATGCAATTATAGCAACAATATACAACCATAAATACTTCATATAAACCCTTTCATAAACTTTTATATATAATTTATAATTATATATAAAATATTTTAAAATTGATATACATATAAAATATAACCTGTCAAAACAATTAATTGACAAAAAAAAGTTACTATATTAAAATAAACATACTAAAAAACAGATTGTATTAAAAGTACATATTTGACAATAAAATATAAAATGAGTTATTATAACTCTAACGATTAAATAATGGGCCTCTGGCGAAATTGGTAGACGCACTAGACTTAGGATCTAGCGCAGCGATGTGTGAGAGTTCGAGTCTCTCGGGGCCCACCACTTAAAAAAGAGGCTTTTGAAAAGTCTCTTTTTTAATGCAAATTTTCAAACAGACATAGAGTTTTTTATAGTTTATCCGGATGTTTTGTGTCAGGGATTTTGACATAAAGTATCGAGAGTTTGACAAAATGAACCGACGATACGAAGTGAGTCGTGTGAACTTGTCTGCCTTGTACTGACATGCAAGTCGGAAGTGTTTCTATAATTTTTGAATTTGTTGCAATTTTTCTAATCCGAATACAAAATAAATAGTTTGCTCAATATTTTCAGCATTAAGTGTTGTTTTTGTAGCCAAAAATTCCCTAAATTCTTGTTCAAAAGTTTTTTCGTCTTTTTCTATATAAGTTTGGTCTGACATAATATCAGCCAATACAAATAATTCATTATCAAATTTAAGTGCATTACTAAGTTGTTTAATAGTCAATGCTTTTGGAAAATTTGCCATTTTACCGTTTTCAAGTTTAGTAATTAGTGCAGCACTAACATTAGACATTTTTTCAACATCTCTAAGACTTAAATTTAGTGCTTGACGTCTGCTTTTTAGTACTATTCCGAATTTTATAAGTTGTTCTTGTTTATCCATTTTATCCTCTATCAAGACTTTACAATAATTAATAGCAAATGTCAATTACTGTTGACAAATATTTAAAATGTTTGGCATTCCGAAAACGGTGAGCATACTTGTGATGAATGTAGAGAAAACTGGATGGTCAAGAATTTGATTATTATGACGAAGTGCCTGAGCGTCCGCATCCGAATTGTCGATGCACTGTTGAAATTGTTGAAGGTGAAATTGAAACAGATGGCGAAGAACCGCAGGAGGGTAAAGATAAAATTCCCCCTCGTATGCCTACTCCTCAACCTCCAAACCCACAGCCTACACCAAAACCTGAGCCAAGCCCGAACCCAACTCCACAACCTAAAACTCCACCCAAAACTCAAAAATGGATTTTACCTGTTTCAAAAGGTCATAAAATTACGAGTAAATATGGTTACCGTATGCACCCTGTAAAACATGTAATGGCATTACATGATGGAATAGATATTAATGCCTTGTCAAATACTCCTGTATATGCTGTTGCAGATGGTACTGTTTCTGTTGCTGGTTGGATTAATGGATATGGAAATTATATTCAAATAGAGCACGCAAATGGATTATCTAGTTTCTATGCTCATCTGAATAAGATAAATGTATCTAAAGGTTCTGTTATTATGCAAGGACAAAATATTGCATTAAGTGGAAATACCGGAATTGGAACTGGACCGCACTTACATTTTGGGGTAAAAAAGAATGGCAAAAGTGATGACCCTGAAAAATATTTACCAAGTTTCTAAATATTTTCTAATAATGGTAAAATAAATAAATTATTTTACCATTATTCTTTTTATAATTATTGAAGATTTTAATAGTATTTGGTATAAATTTATTACGATGAATTTGAAATCAATTAAAAAATATGTATCCTCTGGAATACTTTTATTTGTATCTTTTGGTATTATTACAAATACATTAAGTGCAACTGCTCAATCAATAGAGAATAAAGATTTATATCCTATTTGGAATGATAGTAAACAGCTATCATATATTAATGAGAATGGAGAAATTATTGTCAAATTTAAACCATCTGAATTTGATTATTGGGGAAATTTTTCAGAAGGGAAAGTGTTTTTAGTACAGAAAATAAAAAGATTATATGGGGAAGGGGTTTTTGAGTATTTATTAGCAAAGCTATTTATTATGGATAATAAGGGCAAAATAATTAAAAAAATTCCTTATGATTCGATTATTGGTATTAATGAAGATTTTGGTGAACATGACATTCCGGAATTTTATAATGATAAAGCAATTATAAAACTTAAACATAACCATATCTTGGTAGTAAATAATGCCGGAGATGTTATTTTAAAAAACAAAAAAGATAATTTTACAGATTACAGACCAAATATAAATATTGATTATATAAATGCAAATAAAAAAATGATTAGTAATTGGTTTCCCCCAAATGCAAAATATAAAATGGACGAGGATGGTCCGTTTCCTTTCCATATAGATAAAGGTGTTAATAACTGTAATTGCTCGCTTGGTTGTATAAATTATAAGAATAAAAATGGTAAAACTATAATTAATTTAAATACATGTGATCCTGGTGGAAGTGGAGATTTAACGAGAGATCCATATTTTTATAATGGAATTGCAATGGTTTTTGGAGATATTCCAGATCCAACAAGAAGGTTTATAAATAAAAACGGTGAATATATAAACAATGAAACATATCTTACTGCTACACCATTTTGGAAAAAACTCGCTGGAGTCGTAAAATTAAATAATACTTATGGTTACATAGATCAAAATGGAAAAGAGATTAATGTATATAATAAGGAATGATATATTAATTTAATATCATAGCAAAAAAAAATCATTTTGATTACTTAATTCTCATGCACGATTTATTGTCTGATTATAAAAAATGATAATTATATTAATGGATTTATAAGAGAGCCAATAAGACATGTCGTAATTAATCCAAAAAATAATATTGATAAAAAATTTATTAATATAATTATCCAATCTCTTAATATTTTGTTTTTGGAAATTATTTTAATACTTAAAACAATAATTTGTGTAATGATACAAATTGGCAATATAAACAAAACAATTACATTTACAATATAATTTGATATTTTAAACATATCGTTTAAATGAATTATTGGTATTCCTACAGTTAATAAAAATATTATTACTAAATTTATTAATATTATTATTAACGATATAAAAAAGCATTTATCTACTCTATTAAACATATATGTATTATAGCATTAATTTAGGTTTATTGCCTGATTATAAAAAATAACATTATATTAAGACGAAATCAAACAATTAAGAGAAAAATAGACATATTTTAACACATATATAAGAAAACACTTGATATTCTTTCAATAGAGAGTTAAATTGTGTATGACAATTAAATATCAGGTCGAGAGTTCCAATCTCTCAACTCATACTATTAAATACACGTCCACTTTTTCGGGTACAGTTCAGAATCTTCAATTTATTTTTCATGGTCAATAAAGAATGCATTTAAAACATCCGCATCATTTCGCAGGTGCTTAACTACCGGTGTTTTGTATCAGGGATTTTGACATAAAGTATCGCAAGTTTGACATATTAAGTCGGAAGTTAAGACGAAAAACTAATTATATTTACCCCTCGGAAGTTTGGCGAATGTATTTTCTAATTCGGTATTTTAAAATCTTTAAATGCCAAGAATTATTAAAAATACCCTTTTAAATTATATTCCGACTGACTTTGAGATAGAGCAAATCATTAATCCTGCAAGGATTTTTGAGCTTAATAATAAACCGATTAAATATGGTGAAATTATTTACCTCTGTGAAAGAGAAATCAGAGCCAAAGACAATTTTGCTCTCCTATTTGCTATTCAAAAAACTAAAGAAGTATCTCTACCCTTAAAAATAATTTATCCGAAAGTTAATTATGAGTACCAACCAAAACAAGTTTTTATTGACAATCAAATTATTCAAGCAAAAAAGCAATTTAGGCAAATTGGTTTGGATTTTGAAATTATTGAAAAATCTCCGGCTGAAATTATTAAAAATTTGAGACCGGCTTTGATAATTTTTGATTTTAATCCGATTTTAAAAAGAAAGTATTTAAAAAATGCAGATTTTAAAATATATGAAATTGACGGACATAATATAATTCCTGCAAGATTTGTTTCAGATAAACAGGAATACTCTGCCGCAACTTTACGTAGAAAAATCTACTATAACATTTACCCCTTTTTGACTGAATTTGATAATTTAACAACAGAAAAAGTTGAAGCGGATTATGTTTTAGAAAATTTTATTAAAAATAAGTTGCAATATTACGCAGAATACAAAAATGATATTTCAAAAGATGTTTTATCGGGTTTATCTAAATACATAAATTTAGGTTTTATATCAAGTCAAAGAGTAGCTCTTGAGGTTATAAAATCAGGGGTAAGTGACATAAATAAAGAGGTATTTTTAGAGGAACTTGTTGTAAGAAAAGAATTAGCAGATAATTTTTGTTTGTATTCTAAAAATTATAAAGACTTCACAAGTATTCCAAATTGGGCAAAAGTGTCATTAGAAAATCATATGTATGATATCAGACCATATATTTATTCTACGGAAGAATTAGAAAAAGCAAAAACGCACGATACATTATGGAATGCGACACAAATACAGTTGATAAGAGAAGGAACGATACATGGGTATTTGAGAATGTATTGGGCAAAAAAGATTTTAGAATGGACTCCTTCCCCAAAAGAAGGATTAAAGACGGCAATATATCTAAATGATAAATATGCTTATGATTCACCATCTTCAAACGGTTACACGGGGATTTTATGGGCAATAGCAGGACTTCATGACAGAGCATTTATTTATTATCCGATAACAGGCAAAATCCGCAGAATGACTTATGATTCTATAAAAAGGAAATATGATTTAGGCGATTATTTGCAAAAATATGTGTCTAAATGATACAAAAGGGGCAAATGTATAATCAAAAGGCTTGATATTACTTCAATACAGAGTTAAATTGTGTATGACAATTAAATATCAGGTCAGGAGTTCAAGTCTCCTATCCTATAACATAAAATACATGTCCACTTTTTCGGGTACAGTTTTGTGAATACAGTGTCTCATGGATTTTGACATAAACTATCCCGAGTTTGACATATTAGTAGGAAAGAAATGGTTTTCAAATAGAGTTCTTGTATTTGTGTTTTGTATCAGGGATTTTGACATAAAGTATCGCAAGTTTGATATATTTAGTCGGAAGTTTATAAATTCTGTTTATATATTTATGGTAGAATAATCCGTATGTATAAACCTAAAGCAAGAATAGAATTTATTGATATTATAAAAGGATTAGCGATAATTCTTGTAGTTATAGGACATACAAGTCCGAATAAAACAGAAATTTTACCTTACAAATCACTTATATATGCTTTTCACATGCCGTTGTTTTTTATTCTTTCAGGCATGTTTGTTGCAACGAGCAGAGAAAATTATTCTTTGCAAACATTAAAAGATTTTTTGCATAAAAATTTTATTGCGTTAATTGTACCTTTTATGATTTGGGGCGCAATTTATATGAATTTTTCATTCTCAAATTTTGTATATCTGTGTTTCGGCTCTTGGATTAATTTTGCTCATATTCATACTTTAACTTCCTTATGGTTTATTGTTGTACTATTTGTTGCAAGAATTTATATTGAATTATTTTATATGTTGGTAAATAAATTAAAACTAAAAATGCAATATGCCGTTTTTGTTGCAATTCCGATTTTCTTTGCATTAGGTTTTTGTTTACCGCATCATAATGATGTATTAACACAAAACGGGAATTTTTTAAGTTATGATATAGCATTTGTTGCGGCAGGATTTATGCTTATCGGTTCAATAATAAAACCATGTATAAAAAAACTTGTAAACATTAAAAATATCTATTTAATACTTCTAATGTTAGTTTCAAGCTTACTGTTCATCTATGGTTTTAGTTTGACTGATTATACGCATGAATTTGTACTAATGGCAAATGCTGTTTACCCAAACATACCTGCGTTCTTGTTTTGTTCTCTGACAGGAAGTTTGAGTATAATATCCGCAGGTATTTTAATATATAAGATTCCGATAAAAAAACGAATACTTAACTTTTTAGGGCAGAATACATTAGGTGTATTTTTGGTACATAGACACTTTGTTGTAGCGTTTTTAACTTTTTTACAAACAAATACAAACTTAAACCGTTTATCTATAAATACAGTTGTAACAATCGCTTCATTAATTATTGCATCTTTAATTGTCGTATTAATAAACAGATATGCTCCTATAATGTTTGGTAAAATAAATTTTGATTTAAAAAATTAAAGAAAGGCTGAAATTTTATTTATCGACACAAAACGATATATTTTGTATTAAAACACTTGATTTTACTTCAATACAGAGTTAAATTGTGTATGACAATTAAATATTAGGTCAGGAGTTCAAGTCTCCTAACCTATAACATAAAATACATGTCCACTTTTTCGGGTACAGTTTGCAGTTCCTGTGTATTAGGGATTTTGACATAAAGTATCGCGAGTTTGACATCTTTAGTTGGAAGTTTTAGTGCTTAATACAACAATCTATATCTAAGACTGTTATATCTCCGTTCCCATCTAAATCTTCGCAATTCAGAGTCTAATTACTGTATATTATCAGAGAGATTAGTTTTATTTTTCTTAGCTTTATAACCGGTATCGTTTTATTTTCCAATAGCCCATCTAAAGCCAAGCTGCAAACCTACACCGTTTCTACCGCCATTTGTAATAAATGTTTGGAAGAAGCCTGTAAATCTTTCACCCCAAGTCTTGCGTAAACCTACGCCGTATTTTACGTAAGGGTTTACACTTAAACTTGGCAGTGAAACATTATTTGCATTAAAATTAGCTTTATCCATTGCATTAATAATAACACTTACTCCTGCATAAGGCTGCCAGCCTTTTCTCAAGTTCCCGATAAATTTAATTCCCGGTTCAATAGTAATTGCATTTAATGGGTCTGAATCTATTCTTACACCGGCTGAATTTGTATAATCAAAGGTATTAACAAATGAATAAGATAATTGTAATGACGGTTGAATTATGAACTTACCATCAGCAAGCTCCCAGTTGTATCCAGTTTTTGCTGCGGTACCTGCTATAAGCATTGTAAAGCTGTCATTACCATACATTGTGCTTGCTTCACCTGCACTTGCACCGGTGTTAATAGTACCGCCTATAAAGAAGTTATCTTTGTAAGCCATACCTACTAAACCAAGTGTACCACCGTTTTGGTAAATGCTTACCCCGTCATAGTTTTGGTGAGAACCATTATAACCAATGTATGCTCCCCACATACCGTCCCAGCCATGTCCTAAGTCTTTCATTGCAGATTCACCGCCAAAGAATGAACCGTATGCTGTATTTTCGACTCTTGGTCCGTTATGAAGATTTACTTTTTCAAATGTTGCATAAGGTCTAAACCAGCCTGCATTTTTTTCATACAACGATTTTGTATCATCATATTGGGAAATCTCTGTTGATGCAAGTTTGTTTCTGAATTTAATAGCTTCTCGTTCCTTCTTAGTCATCAACATATACATATCCATGTTTCTAAAGGCTTCGTCGTATGAATTTAATTGAGTTAAAAAACCGCCTATTTGAGCTGCTACCGGACTTGCTATAACTGCGGGATTAAAATCTCTGTGAGTGCCTGTGTTAGATCTGTTAAGAGCAATATTCCCTACCATTCCATTATCTTCATAGGACATACTATATTTGTATATCGGTGTCAAGAACTCTCTATTAATATTTGCATCTACACTTCCGACAAGGTTTTGGCTATTATATTCTGAACTTGCGAAAGGTATTTCGTATTTTTCATTTGTTAATGCAGTATTGGGATTTAGTAAATTAACATTTGTTATCTCTAACTTGTTTTCGTTTGTCGCAACATCACTAACATTATTAAATACGAAACGGTCTGATGTTAATTTAGCTAAATCTACATCGATTTGTGTTTCCGTTTTATCGTTAAGTGTTAAACTTGCAAGATTAATATCACTTGCTTCTCCGTTTATTAAATTAACTCCGCATCCGTTAAAAGTTAGTGAGTTTGTACCGTCTGATGAAAGATAACTGTCTTTTAAAACATTCAGCATACCATGGTTAACAATCCAGTTTGTATTTGTTTCAACTCCGTTTAAGTATACGTTTGGACTTTCTGTCGTAATTGTTACATTATCTGTTTCGTTTAATGAAACAACATTCCCTGTTATTCCTATAAAGTCTTTTGTATTGTTATTACCCTTAATCGCTCCTTTTACATTAATTGAGTTGTTAACCGCATTAAGTATAACTTCACCTTTATCAAGTTGTAGTGCAGTTTCACCTGTTTTACCAAGAGTTATTGCTTTATCTTCTGAACTAACGAGCAAATGTCCGTTATTTTGAACGGTTAAATCACTTTTTGCAGAGCCATTTATACCTGTTTTTAATATTGTTCCGTTTGGATTTTGACTTCCGTCAACAACCAAACCGTTATGACCGTTTACGTTAATATCTTTTCCTGATACTATAAATTCGCTTCCTTTAACAGTTCCCGCATCTTTTGTAAGTGCGTTTTCTGTTACTATATAGTTTCCGGTTGTTGAATCTATTGAAGCATCACCGAGTTCATAACTTGTTGAACTGTCTTTTTGAACAGAAAATACTTTTTTATTTGTACTGTTTTGTGATATTTCATATTTATTTCCGTTGTAATATACGTTTGCACTTCCTGTTAAATTAAGCGTGTTATTCGTAAACAACTCAACGTTTTCTAAATTATCAAGTGTTTTTGCTGTTGTTTCATCTGCTTTAATCAACGAAAGATTTGCATTATCTTTTCCTGTTTCAGATGCATTATTGATTGTAAATGTATCGCCTAAATCAACAGCTAATTTGGCATCTTCTGAATTTAACTGTTCTACAATTACATTTTGAACAACACCATTTTGAGTGGATAAAAGAGAATTTTCTGCAAGATTAACTATACTACCAACATTTTTAACATTCCCTGATAAGTTCAAAGTACCGTTATTATTAAGAGTTTTAACAGCGATTGTTTCGCCGTCAAAATTAACTATACCTGAGTTATTCATAATCAAAGTATTATTAATACCATTTTCGCCTGTAATATTACCTTGAATATTGCTTGACCCTGTGAAATTCAAATTGGTATTGAGCATTTCTTCGGGGTTATTGATATCTCTCTGGCGATATTTATCTATATGTCTTTCTTCATCATAACCTTCTTTAATCGCAACATGTGCTACATCAACAGAAGAAACGGAATTCCAATCTGAAATAATATCCCCTTTGATATTAGCACCGTCTTTGATATTTATATCTTTTACCCAGGCGTTATCAGAAATATATATTGCAGCTTTTTCGCCCTCTAAATTACCTGAAACATTAAATTCTTTAACTAATGCACCTTGTGTTTCGTTATCAGGCATCCAATTTATAGTAGTACCTATTTGAACACAATGAATATAAGAACCTTTTGTATCAGCTTGAATACCAAACATATTACTACCGAAATCAAAACTTGCGGCAATACCGTCTTCGCCTGTCGCAGCAACTGTCGCACCGTTTTCAATATTTATAACGTGGTCTTTTCCCCAGGTAGCACCGAGTGCTATATTTTCTTTACCTGTTGATATGATGTTACTGCCTGACGCTAAAGTATAAGTGTTGCCGACACCTTCTATTCTGACACCGAATGAGCCTTCGCCGTTTGTTAAAATATCAGATGCTTGAGTTATATTGTTGTTATTACCGTAAATATGCATACCTACCGCTTGAATTACATTAGACGGATTTCCTGTATAATTTGTACCGTTCCATTCCCCAAAACCTCGAGTATAATTATCCGTTATTCCGTTTAGATAGTATGACTTACCAAAAAACTTTCTTAAGTCGACATCATAACCTATATCTTTTAATAGGGCAAGTTCAGCTTCCATAAGAGTAAGCCAATTTCTATATCTTTGATGCGACATATAACTGTTTCTTAGTTCTGTATGCGATAATTCAGGGATGGGACTTTGATCATAAGGATTAATAGGCAAACCATAAACTCGAGGGTATTCCTTTCCGAAATATGCTGATGAATAATTTTCTAAACCGCCGTTAGCAATAATAGCTTGTTTTGCTTCTTCATAATTATCTTTTCCGCCTAAAACTTTTATTGTTTCTTCGCCGTCAAAATATGGTGAATTATTTACAATATCAAAATTTGAAGTTTCATCACCTGCACGCCAGCCTTTTTGAAAGGCAATTTCTTTACTTGAATCAAAGGGGGCTGAAACATCTCCCTTATATATTCTTAAATTTTTATCAAAAATTCCGTAAGTAACACCGCCATATAAACTTGTTATATCCTCAACATCATTTGCATAGGAAGCTAAACCAATAGAATGCATAATTTCGTGCATAATTGCGACATTTAAATCAGGGAGTTCACCGTGATATAAAGCATGATATCCTGTAAACGGTGCCCAGCCGGGATGTTTCGCGTTTACTCCAAGTCCAAGCATTATAGTACCATCAATAGGTATATCGGTAACAGATTTTATAACATTAAGATTATTTATTGCAGCATTGATACCGGTTACTACATATTGAGCATTGTCGATTTTAACAGGTAGACTTAATGCAGCTGCATTATATTCATCGTATGATAAAACTGCATACCTTACAGGTTTATTAGTATTGGAATTTATTATACTTGCCCATCTTTTTGCCGCTGAATAAAATGGCTGGCGGTATTCATCCGTTATTTCAAATGTACTTTGCAGCTCTCTTGCATAATTTAATCTTTCACCTATATTGTATATATCAAAGTGATAAGAAAAATTTTCACCATCTACATAGACAGTTTCATAAGCTAAGGCACTATTTATGCTTAATGCACATATACAACCCAATAAAATTAAACTCTTTTTCATCAACAACTTCCTTTACAAAATTAATAATAAATTTTATTTATAAATTATACTATAAGTTAATCTTATCAACAACTTTTGCGAATTTTCACCTAAAAACATTTGTTCCTCAATTTGATTACTAACTATCAAATTGAGGAACAAATATTTATCTATATTAAAAAAGTATATTATTTTACAACCTTTTGTACATCAGCTGTAATATCGTCACCGCCATAAACAACTACGCCCTTTGATATAACCATATTATATCCTTTTAATCTTGCTTGTGTTGTAAGAGTATCTGTTATGCTCTTATCAACGGCTTGCAGTCTTGAGGCATAATTTTTTGCAAGAACTTCTTTTTTTTTAGCAAACTCCGTGTTGTATTTCTTTAATAATTTATTCTTGCCATCTTGTGTCTTTTGTTTCTCAACATCAGCCTGTGCTGTCTTTAACCATTTTCCTAAATGCTGCATTTTTGCCTGTTGCGCTTTTTTCAATGCCTGAACCTGTGATGATTTTGCTTTCAGTGTTAATCACACTTTGGCAAAACTCCTCCGCACTTTGCTAACTCGCGTATCTAAACCTAAAGTTCATGAATATACTATATTTATACAGTTTAGAAAGGATGTAATAGTTATTAGCACTAAATTTGAAACGAATTTATTTTGCTGACACAAAACGACACATTTTGTCTTAAAAGACTTGATATAACTTCAATACAGAGTTAAATTGTGTATGACAATTAAATATCAGGTCAGGAGTTCGAGTCTCCTAACCAAGGTCGAGAGTTCCAATCTCTCAATGGTCAAAAAATAAAATGACACCGATAGTGTTTTGTATCAGGGATTTTGACATAAAGTATCGCGAGTTTGACATACAAGTCGGAAGTTCGATTAGTCACTATTTATTATCCCAAATTCGATCATATTTTAAAATTATGTAATTTATCATTGCAATTATAGTCATTAGTACAATTACATTCACAACATTCCATCTGTTTAGCAATAATGTGCATATGGCAGAAAGTAATAACGCTCCTGTTTTTTTTGAAGCATTGAGTAGTACAAGAGCATTTTGCTGCTCAATTTTATTATTGCTGTTTTCAAGACATATATTCTGAACAAGTGTAATAAACGGATCTCTGACAAAAGAAAGCAAAAGATATCCGCTGCATAATAAAATACAGCATATAATTTTACAGTTGTGTATATTGTGTATCCAAGGTAGTATCTGCAAAAACAGTCCGATTATCAGCAATTTAGAAAAAATAAAAGCCGAACGATTTCTTATTTTTTCATATATTTTTTTCATTATTAAATTAGAAAAAATCCTTATTAAATAGACAATCGCCGAGATTATGCCAAGCAATGATACAATAAATTCAGCATTATAGTTTGTTAATACTTCCTGAAAATTTATCCTCGCATAAGATAACCCTATCCCTGATAAGCTTGTAACTATTGCAAACGAAATAAAAATTAAAATACTGAAATAATTTGCTTTATGCGCATAATCTTTTGTAAAATATTGCATATTGTTTGTTGTATCTGTATTTTTTGAATTATAATCCTCTTTCGTTATTATAAATGAAATAAATACACCAAAAATGCTGAAAGCAATACAGGCAAGCATTGGCAAGTATGCATCAAAATAAAACAATCCTCCACAAATTAAAGATGTACACATAGTAACAAATGATGTAAAACTGTTGGCATCAGACTGATAAGATACATATTGCTCTTCTAAATTATCTTTCGACAGTTTATTCTTTAAAATAGCTGTTCCGATAGAATTTAGTGTATGTCCTACGCATTTTAAAAATCCCCCAAAAAGAACCCCTAAAAAATTTGGAGAAAATGTTATAAATATTGCAGAAAGCATAAATATAATACTTCCTATACGTACTGCAAAACGGTTTCCCATTTTATTAATCCATTTCAGCAGCGGATATTGAATGATAAGAGAGAATACAAGTGAAAGAAATACAAGCAATGAGATTTTGTCAGGTAAAATATTTTTCACTTTTGTTAAAAACATTACATCACATACAATAAAAAACAATAATTCTGTTTCAAGTGCACAGTACCATAAATAATTACGATAAAATTTATCTTTATACTTTTGCATTAAATTATTCAACATAGGCTGCTTATTATATCCGCTTTAAAATTATTTAATTGTTCATAAAATGCAAGTGCTCTTTTCTTTGCCGTTTGCAATATTTCATTAGAAAATACATTTGCAAGCGCAACATCAGCAAGGCATATCCTTGCAGCATGGACTCCTTTTATGTATTCCTTTACATTTGCAATTTCATTATCTGTTTTGTCGTTGTAGTACATTTTGATAAAAAGATTATACAACTTTTCTGCACCCGTTTTATCTAAACCCAGATTTAAAATACACGCTTCATCAGAATCAAATGATGGTAAGAATACATAATGAGAATACATACATAAAATATCAAATACAGGGTGCCCTTTTGCACAAAACATCAAATCAATAAATTGTATTTTGTTGTCAGTTATAATTGCATTGCCTGTGTGATAATCACCGTGTAAGAAATTTTTAGTATTAGGAATATTTTCAAAAATTTTTATAATTTTCGTTTTATCTTCATTGGAACAAAATGAAGAATTGAGCTGTTTAGCATACATTATTGAAGTCTGCTTAATATCAGGTATTCTTTCATCTTGCACCTGTGTGCGATGAAGTTTTTTTATGGCTTGAGTAAATTTTTCAATTAAAAATTTTTGTTTATCTGGATTGTTTTTTATGGCTTGTTCTATCGTTATGCCGTTTAATTTATCCATTATAATACCGTAATTATTATTTGATGAACGGACGATTTCATAAGCATAAGGGGTTGGAACGCCAAAAGAACTAACTGTATTTATTAAATCTAATTCTTTATTTATCTCGTTAAAAGGAATTGACCTGTGATAAAGCTTCAAAATCTTGTTATCGCCAAAATTATAAATGTCAGAGGTTCTTCCTTTTGCAATCAACTGCAAATTTGGTGAAGATATTTTTGTTAGGTTTTCCCAACTTCCTTCCGGAGGCAAAAGATTTTGCTTATCCAATTTATTGGTTTCAAGAAGAGGAAATTCTTCAAGATGTACATAGTTTGTTGGTATCATATATTCCGGCAGTATATTAAGCAGTCTTTCTCTCATAATTGCCGCATTAATATTGATATTATCGGTATAAAATACAATGATTGAAGAAATATCTTTATAAACAAACCCCTTTACTACAATATTTTTCAAATTACTTACTTTTTTAACGGCATCAGCAATATCGTTTGTATCAATTCTATATCCTCTGACTTTAAACATTTGATCTAAGCGTCCATGAACGATAAGATTTCCTTCATCATTTATTTTCCCTGCATCACTTGTATGAAAAATATTATCTTGTATTAATTTATTTGTCAGCTCAGGGTGATTAATGTAGCCTCTTACATAAGGGTTTTTATAGCATATTTCACCAATATTACCTTGCGGAACTTCTTTTCCTTCTTCATCTAGTATAAAAAGTTTAATGTCAGATTGTGATTTGCCGACAGGAAGCGGAGTTAGGGGATTAGTATATTCATACATTGCTAATAAACATCCTGATTCTGTTGAAGCATAGGCATTATAGCACTTAACATTCGGAAGATATAATCCGTCAGCAGGTTCGCTTGAGATTATACATTTTTTCCAAGGAATTTCCCATTCACTGTGTTTATATATAAAAGAAGGTGTTAAATAACCGCAATTTATATTGTTTTCTTTAATATATTTATTAAATTCTTCTTCATTTTCTGCGTATAAATAAGGCATTATAGCAATAGTATTGCCAAACGCACAAGAGAAAGCCATAATTATCGGAAGTGAGACAAAATTCATCGGGCTCATAACTAGAAATGTATCATCATTAGAAAATAAAGGTTTGCCGTTATATCGTGCTGATTTCCAAGCATTTTCCAAAGAACCGTATTCGTGCATAAGCCCTTTCGGGTTTCCTGTTGTACCTGATGTGTAAGCTATATAGCATAAATTATGTAAATTTACGGGTTCGTACCCATCTAATGAATCAGTATTTATAATTTCTTTCCAACAATCTTCATCTACAAAAAGTTTGCATTTACAGTCTTGTTTTATAAATTCAGTACGTTTTGGGTTGTTATCTGTTTCTGTTAATACAAAAGCAGCTCCGATTCTTATAGTTCCTATAATACAGGCATAAAGTTCAACGCCTCTCGGCAAGCAGTACATTACTAAATCTTCTGAGCTTATTCCTTTAGATTTTAACCAAGCATAAATTTTCCCTGACAGCTCCCATAATTTTTTGTTTGTAATTTTTGTTTCAGATTTATATATAACTGCTATCTGTTCAGGCTTTTTTTTGACGTGCTCTGCAAAAAGTTCTAAAATGGTCTTATTAATACTTATTCTACACCTTTCCTTTTGTATGTGTTTAAATGATACAAAATGTATCAGTCCGACTTGAAACAATTATAACACAGAGTTAAGATGTGTATGACAATTAAATATCAGGTCAGGAGTTCGAGTCTTCTAACTAAGGGCACGAGTCCGAATCTTGCACTTGAGGCCGCAAGTATTTTGTTGTTCTGGATCAGGGATTTTGATGCATACTGTTTTGTATCATGGACTTTGACATAAAGTATCGCTGGTTTGAGATATAACTCGGAAGTTTCTTAGAGTAATATAAAAGAATTTGGTTATAAAAAACTATTTTGCTATCTATTAAATATTTTATCAATGATTCTATAATTTATAGAATCTTTGATGAAATTTCTAATTCTACGAACATTACCAATCTTAATAATATTTTGATTTAAAAAAGCTTCTAGTTCTTTTTTATTTATATATTTCTTTTCTTCTTTTGTTAGAGTTTTTAATTTGCTTGATAATTCTTTTTTTAATATTTTTTCTTTATCACTATTAGAAAGTTCTTTGAATGGAATTATTGCATCAAATCTAGAAAATATCGGTTCTCCAAGACTTTCTTTTATATTATTAACATCAAGGTAATTTGTAGTGCAGATAATAATAGAATTTTTCAAACTTACTTTATAATTTTTGTCTTTAAATATTCCTTCATCAAATAGTTGATAAAATGCACTATGAAAAATAGGATTACATTTATCAAACTCATCTAATACTATAATATTTGATTTCCTATTCAATAATCTTTTAGCAAAAGAATCTTGAGAATGCTTACCTCCAAACAAATAAGAAGAAAACTCTTCATTGTGATACATAGACATTTGTTCTCTAAATATTTTTTTATTATTCATAAGAGAACTTAAGAATTTAGCAGTTTCAGTTTTTCCTACACCAGAAGGGCCATAAAAAAGAATAACACAAAAATTTTTGGCAGAATTTGTTTTTGTAAGAGTATACAATGATGATAAAAGTCTTAATTTAACTTCAGTCTGTCCAATTATCTCTTTATCAAAGTTTTTATTTATCTTATTTAAAAAACTTTTTGTGATTTTTTTATAATCATAATTAAATTTTTTTAAAATTTTATTCCATTTTTTTTCTAATTGACTAACGATTTGGTATGGCGGATTTTGTAAGTATACATTAGTAATATTATCTTCTGCTAATAATGAAGCAAAAGCTTGAATTGCATGTTCATTTAAATTAGCATAATCTTCAGAAAATGCGACCAGATTTAAAATGTCAATTTTCTCTGGTACATACGAATATGAGTCAGTATTTTGATAAATTCTTATATCTTTGTGTCTTTTATCTGACTGATATATATAGTCAGTTAAATTTGTAAAATTTTGAGGAATATGTTTTTTAAACTCATCATAAGGTCCATAAAATAAAATAATATTATCCATTTTTACATTCAACTCCTGCAAGAATTACATCATAAACATCCAACTCATTATTGATATCCTGTTTATTCATAGCATTATACACATCTGGCTCTTCATTTGTTACAGGAAATTCTTTTTCTATTGCGAGTTTGTATTCAGGATATGTGCCAACTTTTATTGCATAATATTTTAAATCCATTTTTAAAATATCATTTAAGCTATAGTTATTCCTAAATGCCCCAATATTAAACCTAAAAATTACTTTTCTTGTTTCATTAATATAAGCAATTAGTTCATAATATCCTTTTGCATTAGTTAAAATAGAATCTATTTCTGTTATATTAATAGGAATATCTTTTATATTTAACATTTTCATGTATGGTGCATACATTTTTAAAAAAGTCATTGAATTTTCATATGCTTCTAATTTAGGATTGCTAAAAATTACAATATCATTTTTCTTTTTATTCTTATCAAATACATTTAAAAAGTCTGTTAAAATTGTATTTGAAATGTAAGTTTTAACTATATTACTACTTAATGTAGAAGCTTCAAGTGAAGCTTTTGCTCCAAAATTAAGTATTTGTTGTAATATGCCAGGGGTCTTAGTTTCTGCTTTAATCTCAGTATTTATTTTCCCTTTAATATCTTGAGAATAATTTTTATCAATATTTTTTCTACCGCCATTTTTAATATCAACATAATCAGTAGCAGCTATTTCATCGAAATAAATAATTTTATTCATACCTCAAGTCTCCGTTATACTATTTTAATTATATTATAGCTACTAATATATCTATCAAAATTTAATAAAAAAATAATAATTTTTGATAAAAATAGTAAATATTTTATATTTAATTATAATTTTTCAATATACCAATTTGACATTCCAAAATGATTGAAATTCCATTGTAATTCAAAATAAAAATTAAACTCCAAAGAATTATCATCTTTGAAGTTCCAAGAATATTATTTAGTTGAGTTTTTCTATAGCTTTCAAACGCATCCTGAATTTCTTTTGCAAACTTTATCCTGAATTCAGAATACGGAATATCCAACGTTTCTTTCGTTAATTTATTTTTCAAAATCATCTTCAAACCCTCTGATGTTATCAAGTTCGATGTTATATCGTTTGCCGGTTTTATCAACACATGTAGCAAAATAGACGGTTTTATCAACATACTTGTTTTCCCATAGACAAATTAGCAAGCCGATTTCTTGTGTTTTTAAGTTTAAAATCTTTGTCCCATATAGTTTATAATCTTTATCAACCATAATGTGCTCCTTTCAGTTACACACATTAATCGATTGCTTTTGGAAGATATCAAGTACAATGCCTGATTTTTGTATCATTCAGACATATTTATTTTGTGAACACGATTTGAACACCGATTAAACACCTTTTAAACGGCATTTGAATTTTCAATATCTTTTTCATGGTCTATAAAGAATGCATTTAATACATCCGCATCGTTTCGCAAATGTTTAATGACTGGTGCAAGATTATAACACTCTTCAATCTCCGGCTGATTAGCGACAAAATAATCAATAATAACCGCTGTGTTATAAATATTCTCTGACCACTTGCTCAATTGCTTAAACTCTTTTGGAGTAATATTTAATCCAACTTTTTCCATAACGACCTCCTTTGTCGTGTCGTATACATCACTCTGAAACAGCAAGAAGTCAAGTTTCTTAAATATCCTCTGTTTATATGTTTGTGTAATTAGCGAAAATATATATAATCTAGGTATTATGGCAGAAAAATCAAAAATTGAATGGACAGAATCAACTTGGAATCCCGTTACAGGCTGCACTAAAATTAGTGAGGGCTGCCAGCATTGTTATGCCGAAAGAATGGCAAGACGCTTATGTGCAATGGGACAAGAAAAATATAAGAATTGCTTCAACGTAACAACCCATGAAGAGTGTTTAGAAGAACCATTAACATGGAAAAAGCCACAGGTTATTTTTGTTTGCTCTATGAGTGATTTGTTTCATAAGGATGTGCCTGACGAATTTATAATTAAAGTGTTTGATGTTATGAATAAGGCAAAATGGCATACATTTCAGGTCCTAACAAAGCGAGCAGAAAGACTTGAGAAGATTGCTCCGAAACTCAATTGGACACCTAATATTTGGCTTGGTGTAACTGTTGAATCAAATGAACAAAAGAAACGGATTCCGTATTTGATAAATACACCTGCCCATATCAAGTATTTATCAATAGAACCTATGATAACAGAGATAAAAGACTTATCACTGGATAATATCAACTGGGTAATTGTAGGAGGGGAAAGTGGGCCTGGAGCAAGACCTATTCAAGAAAGTTGGGTAACGTCAATCAGGGATAATTGCATTGAAAATGAGATCCCATTTTTCTTTAAACAGTGGGGTGGAGTAAATAAAAAAATTGCCGGTTGTACACTTCAAGGTCGCCAATGGAAAGAATTACCTGTTTAAAATAATGACATTTGTTTTGGCTCTAATTTTGGTTTGATGAAAAACTCTATTGTATCTTCAGGTGCAATTGTTCGAGTACGCTCTTTAACATGATTAAATTTTGCATACTCTCCTTCAAGCTTTCGTATAGCTTGTTTTATATGTCTTTCTAAATACGGCGAAGAATCTATAAATTCATCTAATAGTTCTGAATATTTTTTAGTTTGACCTTTATATAATTCCCATATTTTTAGTTTTAAACTTTCTACTTTACTGTCTGAAGTGCTTAATAAAACCATTTGATCAGGGTTTGGCTGATTTGGACCTAAAAATTCGACATTTCCCATATTACAAGACGCAAAAGCATCTTTCATAATAGAGCATCCCTTAATATTTTGTGTTATATGAAATAAATAATAATATGTCTTGTTTTGATTTGGGAAAGACATTCTATACTGATAAGTATATTTTGAAAATGTTTTTAAGTTATTTCTATAAAGTTCTACTAAACCCTGCTCTTTCAAATCTTCTTTATAAGATCTAAATTTCTGCCAATCGGTATTCCCATATAATTGATTAATTCCTGCTTCACTAGGTAAATTTGTAATAAACCTATTTAAATAATTATACATAAAATTCAAGAAAATTTCTGTTCTGGGAATAGACATAATTCTTTTAATAGTATTAAAATCAACATCTATTCCATATGGATCAATCATAAAGAATGTTGGTGCAGGATTTTTTTCTAAATAATCTAAGAATTTATTAATATTATCATTATATTTTTCTTGAGTAAAAGTTATTTTCGATAAATCTAATTTATTGTATTCTAACACCTTCTTTAAATTATTTATATTGCTTTCACTATCTTCATTCAAGTAAAAATGGCATTTACTATAAATTCTTCTTGATATTGCCGTTTGCTGAGCAATTATCGGAGAACCACAGCTAAATTTATTATTATGATGGTCATAGTATGCACCACATCCACTAAATCCATCATAATAATTAATCCGTGAATTTTTTGAACCTAAAATTGTAATCCAAGCATCCAAATATTTATTCAATACATTATGTTTTATTTTAGTTTGTTCTTCATATTCCCACATATAAAAATCAAAGTCGTCATAGGTATATTTTTCTATTTTTGGCTTTTTATTTTGTTTTGATTGTTTATAATGAGTATGTAGTTTATTTATATCTAACACTTATTACTCCTCTTTGTTATCCTTTTTATAATCAAAAGCAGCTCTTATAATATTCCAATATTTTGGCAAACTATCTTTTGAGTATCCATTATTTAGGGCAATAGTATCAAATAATTCAACTAATTTTCTATCATTAGATAGGACATAATCATCATATCCGCTATTTTTTCAATTATCTGTTTTATACTTGGACGATTAATATTAAATTGATACACACTAACAAGAGGATTGTTAACTTCTACAACATTAACTAAGGATGATTTTTTAGGAGCAGACTCTTTAGCTTTTATGTTGTTATCTTTTTTATAATTGTAAATTGCCCTGCCGATTGACCAATACGGAGGCAGTTCAAATTCATTGTAACCATTTTTTAAGGCTATTTGGTCAAAGAAATGACAAAATTGTCTATCATCATCCATTAAACTAGGATTAAACAAAGCAAGTTTTTCGACAATTTGCCTTGTTGTAGGCTTTGTATCAAACATGTTATCAAATAAATGATTGCCAATATTATTCATTTAAGAATTATAACATAATATCGGATATGTCGAGAATTTGTAAATGTTTTCTTTATTTTTTAATTGTAGTAAATTTTAATGTTGTCGTGGCAAACAAAAAACTTCCTACGGTTATCATTGGGAATTTGTGAAAAATTAAATATTAATTAGGTACTGCAATTTCAGATTTATAAACTATATCATCAATGAATTTAATGTTATTTTTTTCTAATAAATATTTTGTATAGTCTAATAATGTATCATTTGCAAATGGTGATATTATAATTTTACAGTAATCAGGATTGAAAAATTTTGAAGTTTCATATTGTACTTGAATAAAGGATTTATCAGAACTATACTCACAGTTTTTAATTGCGTTTGCATCATATTCTAAATTAACAATATATCTTTTTTCTTTTGCAAAATCGTAAAAATCATTTTTGATTAACAAAACATTATGTAATATTTTCATAAATTCATCAGGTTTAGTTTGGTTGTCAGCATTTATTATTTCTGAAATTTCCTGTTTTGACTTATATAAAACATTTTCCAGTATTGGCATACTAATATCTAAGTGATATTTATTGTTATCTACTTTAATATTTTTATTTACAAAAAGTTCCTTAAAATATTCTTCATTCATTCTTAAAGATAGACCTTGATTTATTTGAACATTTCCTTTTAAATCAGTAGGATATATATTCCATAAAGCATAATTCTCATTTTCTGAATAAGCCATTGAATATATATAGGCATAAGTTATTCTTGCTTCCCCAAATTTCTTACAAAGATTTATACATTCATCTTGAAGTTTTAGTAAAGATTTATCTATATTTGTAGGATAGTGAGAAATGCTAACAGTCATATTTTTATATTTTTCAATTTGCTTAATTGCCGAATTTACCAATCTTTTTGATGTTGCACCTTCTATCGGATCCATAAAAAGTTGTAATCTTTTTAAAGAGGGCAAATATAAGGCTTTATCTTTCAGTAAGGAATTAAATTTATCTAATGATAAATATTTCCATAAATATTTTTGTTTTTCGATTATATTTTCCACTAAAATAATCCTTTTAAATTAAATATAGTCTTGACTTTATTTTATGCAATCTTGTTTTGTTTCAAGTAGCATTTTATCTACATTCGTTTTGAAATTATTGTAATTATGCAGATATAACTCATAAAAAGTTTCGTTTCGTTCCATTTGAACATCAACAAACTCTTTAAATAATTTTGATAACGCAAGTGCTTTTTCTTCTAAAAGAGTATTATTAAAAGTTTTACATTTTAAACTTATAAATTCAAATTCATTTCCTATATCAATAACATTACTTTGTATAACTTGAACATTTAAAGTTTCCCCATTCGTATCATTAAGACCTAGTAATACTCTACAAAATTTGGCACTTAACATGTTTTGTGTTTTTATAATTAATTTTAATAAAGAATCTATTGTTTCATATTCTCTTTTTGATTTGAGTTCTTTTTTCCAATTTGTCAATGCAATAACGGCACAAGCCGCCAAAATTATATTTGAAAATATTTTAATAGTATTATTTATACCGTCAAAATCTATTAGCCAAAAAATAGTGTAAAATTCAATTATTATAACAATAACTGCCAATATGATTAATATTGATATCCATAATTTTTTACATAAATCTAGTAATTTGTTCATTATTTATTATCCTTATATTTGATAATTGTTATATTCTTGTTCGGACATTGAGAAATTTGGATCTACGGTTTTAACTTCGGAATATGTTAAACCGTAAATTTTATAAACAATTATATTGATTTCGTTTTCATGAACTTTTATATCATTATTTTCTAAATAATTGTCTTGTCTATATAAATGTATTACTTTTTCAACAAGATTTATCAATTTATTTTTTATATTTTCATCAGCAATTATAATCGGAATACTACCAACTTCATTACTTCCAAATCCTAGTGCTTCTCCCGACATTTTTAATGAGTTGTAATTGATTTTATACCACCAAGACAATAATTTTGAATTCAACAAGCCCGTTAAATATTTAAGGTTGTTTTCCTCTCCGCATATAATTGTTGTTGATTTAGCGGCTAAACACTCGCTATTATCATAGTATGCTTCAATTTCTTTTGTCATACTCGCAATAATTATCTTCGGAGATGATGCCTGTCTTAAACGAACCCCGTTTATTGAACCAATATCGTTTCTGCTAACAATAGGATTTTCATATCGACCTTTAATATATTGCATTGGTTTAATGCCCCACAATATTTTATATTTATCTATTGTTCCGGAATTAACGAACTTAAAATAATTAGAATTGTCATAATCAGCACTATCTTGTAAAACTTCTTTTATTTGGTATGCTTCATTGACTGTTGCGGCTGCCGTAATCAAAAAATCTCCATATTGTGATAATTTTCTATTTTGTGATACTTTTACAAGTACTTTTACAGAATCATCATCTTGGAAATATTTATCCCATAAAATATCATTATAAAAAATTTCTTGTTTAATTATATTTTGATTTGCAACCTCAAAATCTTCGTTCATTTTAGCCATAATGACATCTTGTTTTAAATTTTCATTATTATTTAAAACATAAACTATTGGATAAACCGCCGCTTCTTTAAAGACTTTTACTCTTGAATAATCTCTTATTTCAATAATATTTTTTGTTTTAAATATTTTTCTTATTTCTTCTGAATATTTTGCGGCTAATATTTTGTTAGGTATAATAAAAGAATTTATACTGTTTTCTTTTCCCAACAATAAAGATTGTTCACAAAAAACTATAAATAAATCCCAATTTCCTTTTGCAGATTTGAATTTATTTGCATATAATTCTCTCTCTTTTGCCAATGTTCGAGTCATTTCTTCTGAATCAACATAAGGAGGATTACCAATTACAATATCAAATTTATCAACATTAAACATCCACTTTGGATTAAACCAGTCTGAAGAATGATCCTTATCGTAAGGACTCCATTCGGCAATTTTTGCGGCACTTTCAAAAGTAGCACCTAATGTTATTGCTTCTTGTTTTATTCTTAATCTTATTTCATTATCTCTGTTTTGGATATAACTTTTTCTTTGACTACTATTGGCACGAAAGTGCATGGCTCTCACTTTTTCCAATTCTTCTCTTAACTCCACAAGAGTTGGAAATGTTGAAAATAAATTGTTTTGAGGTATATCTATCAATGTATTAGCCGCAACGAATTTTGTTTCTAAATTTGGAAGTGCCAAAATACCCATATTAGGTTTACTTTTGTTTGGTTTTTCATCAACAATAAGAGAAATGAAAAATCTTAATCTTGAAATTTGTGTTGCCATTGGTTGAATATCAACACCAAATATACAATTTTGGATCAAGTACAATTTTCTTGAATAATCCATTTCGTTATCATTAAACTGCTTTTCAATAATATTTATTGCTTCTTCTCTTGCTTCTAAATCATCAATTTGGTTTGCTTTTTCAATTTGCGATTCTTTCCACTTTAAGTTATGCGGGTCTAATTTTGATAAAATATGAACTAATTTATGTAATAATCCCATAGGAAAAGCACCCGAACCACAAGCAGGATCTAAAATTTTAACTTCGTTTACCGCTTTTATTAGTTCTTCTGTTTCAAAATCATTAAATGAATGTGTTTCTGAATATGACATTAATTCTTGAATTTTTTCATCTATATTATCAATTTTTAAATTGTCTAATTTAACCTTTAAATAACTAGATAAAGTTTTTTCGCTCATATAATCAACAATTTCACGAGGGGTATAATATGATCCTGTTGATTTTCTTGCAGTTGTCTTTGTTTCGGGGTTATGAGCCGCCAATAAATTTTCAAAAACTCGTCCTAAAAGTTCCGGATCTAATGCAATTTCTTCTTCCACCGGAGTTGTTTCATCAATAGTGAATTTATACGAATTTAATATTGAGAACAACCCACGAACTTTAACATTTTTGTAATTGCTATTGCCGTCAAAATGCGAAGATAAATCGACAATTTTTTCATCTTCCAAAAAGAAAATATCATCGGAAATTTTTAAGAAGTTTCTTGAATCATTGTCGGTAAAACAATCAACATACTTTCCGTTTCTCTTGTCGTCAGTACATTCAAACAAACCGCCATTCAAAAACGGAATATCTTTAAACATATTAACTATGTCTTGCGGGTTGTTTAAATATTTTGCATAACGAAATAAGTTATTTACATCATAACCTGTATTTTTGCCTTGAAATCTATCTTCTGAACGAAATTCTCTCCTATCCATAGGTTTTGACAAACAACCAAAGAATAAGTTTTGCAGTATGACCTTATAATATAAATCTCCCTGTTCTTTATATTCGGGTTTTAATAGGTCTAAATAGGTCTGTTTATCAAAAACTTTTTCGCTTACAAGTCCTTTTTCTTTAATAAACCAGTCAAATATAATTCTTGTAACCATTCTTATACCGAACATCACATTATCTTTAACGGTGTTATTTTTTGAAAGTTGGCATGTATCCATAGTCCAAAAGAACCAATTTGAAAGTTCGGTATAAAATCTTTTGTTTAATTCCGATACACTTAATGCTTTTAACCAGTTCAAATGCAGTTCAACAAAGTTTGATAAATTGAATTTATCTTTTATGTTTTCAAAAGATATGTCGGATAAAATATCAATGTGTGCTCGGTGCGGATTATTAAGGTTTATATCTTTAATTAAAACAACTTTTTCCAAAACATCTTTATTATCATCTTTTTTGTTTAATCGTCTGTCTATAATTGAGAATGTCAATTTGTCCGCATATTTGAATAATATAAATGTGGGAATTGGTCGTTGTTTATTGATTTCTCTTGTAATTTCGGAGAGTTGTTTTTTTGTATAATTTCCGTCTTTTAATTCAATGGCAAAAAACCAATATGTTTCTATTGCTTTATTATCAATAATTTCAGTTGATATTGTTGTTTCTTCGGAATTTAAGTCATTTGCTTGTAATTCAAATAAAAACTGTGCATTTCTCCATTCAGAAAATAATAATTTTTCTTCATTAAAAGAACTTGTTAAAAATCTGCTCTTAAATTCATCAAGAGAAGATATTGCATATTGCCTTTTGGTTGTATAACCTAATGTTGAAAATAATTTAAGGGAATTTTCCAAAAGGTTGTTTTGTGAAAAATCTTGTAAATTGTTTTTTATGTCGATTTTTGTCATTAATTTTCTCCGTCAATTATTAACCAAGTAATCAATTCAAAATCATCATCTGATTTTATTTGATCCTCGTTTATCGGTAACATTCCACCCCTGCCTGATGTTTGACTAAACAAGTTGTTTTGATAATATTTAGTGATTCCGTTTATAGCGGATTTTAAAAGTTTATTATAAAGTTCTATGCCCTCTTGTGTTTGGATTTGTTCATTAAATTTATTGCACAAATCTTTAAAAGGTTCGGTTTTGCCTAAACACAAGGCTTTATAAATATCTAAAATTTCTCTTGATCTTTCGTATGTGTATAAAACAGAGCCGTCATTTTTTACATAGACCAAATAATAAGGTTGCAATTTGTTGAGTTTAGAATTTTCAACCGAATTATTTTTTTGTTTCAAACAGAATATTATACCGTTAGTTCCTGTTTTGTTTCCGTCATTATCTGTATTCGGAGTTATTGCACAAATACCTATCGGCATATTTTTTAAATCATTTTTTCTTGTTTCCATGAAGTTACTTAAATCACTTTGAAAATCTTCAAGAGAAAAATCGGATAAACTCAAATCTTGCATTGAATTTTCTGTATCGTCTAATCCCTTTTCTTCAATGATTTTCTTTAATTGTTTTTCACGATAGGTTAAATCTCTTTTGATAACATCTTCTTTGTTTTGTTCTTCCAATGGGTTATCGTCAGCAGTTGCGGAAGCATCTGCCAAAATCATTCTTGCCTCAACCCTGTTTCTTAATTGAATATATGACTCCAAATCCTCCGTAGGCCAGAAACAAACCATTTGAATAGAATCGTTTATACTTCCGATTCTATCTACACGACCAAATCTCTGTATCAAGCGAACAGGATTCCAATGTATATCGTAATTTACAACGGTATCACAGTCTTGTAAGTTTTGTCCCTCTGAAATACAGTCAGTACCGATTAAAATATCAATTTGGTCGTTTCCTGTTCTCGTTTCTCCAAGTTTTGAATATGGAGAAAAGTTTTCAAGAATATCATCAAACTTATTCATATTGTTATATGTTGAAACGGTATCACTTCCCGAAACAAGTGCAATATTTAAGTTTAAATCATTTTTGACATAATCTTTTAAACATTCATACAAATATCTTGCAGTATCGCTGTAAGTTGTAAATATCAAAAGTTTTTTATTGTTTTGTTTTGATTTATCGGTAATTATAGTTTTTAAAACCGACAATTTTTTATCACGATCACTTGTTATGACTTTTGCCATATTATAAATTTTTTCAATTTGAACTCTATCCTCTAAAAGTTCTTTTTTCCACTTTTGAACATCTAAATCGTTTAGGTCGTATTCCATTTTTTTACCGATTATAAATTCATTGTCTGACATTTCGAAATCATCAGCAAAATCACTTGATAAGGCATCTTCAACCATAATTTTTGAATTACCGTTGTTTTGTTCAAATTTATCAATTAAAGAAATTCTGTTATCAATTTTATCAAGAGTGTTTTTCATTGAAATAGTAAAAGAAGCAATAGAACTTTCAAGCCGCTTCAAAAATCCCATTTTCATCATTCCTATTAAGTAATTTTCACGATCTTCCTGTGACATTGTTGTTTGTTTTTTAGACTGGTATTTTTCGTGATTTCTAATTACATATTTTGACGGTCTGAATAAAAACAATTTATATTTTAGGATTTCTTCGTTTAATTCCTTATAACTCGGGAATTTATCTTCCAAATCTATTGACGGTGTTTTGGTTATAGGATTTTTTCTTCTCGGGAAGTTCAAAGTCTTTTCGTCTTTGAATTTTGAATACCCTGTTTTAATATGTTTTCTTGAACGAGCAATAGTTAATTCTTCCAACAGTTTGAAGAAATTAGCATTTAAGTTATTCAATAATTCGTTTTTATCTCTGTTATCGTCTTTCGCCCATTCAACATATTTTTTATTCGCAACCTTTATTGCTCCCTCAATACTTGGGATTTGCATTGTTTCGGCAAAGGCTTTATCATCATCAAGGGAAATAAACCTTATTTGATTTTTTAAGTCGTTTAAGGAAGTATTAACAGGGGTTGCGGACAATAACAAAACTTTCGGTTTTCTTTCGCCGTTTTTGATAATATCAAGTAACTTGTCATAACGGCTAATTTTGGTTATATTGCCGTATTCGTCGGTTTTACTTCCTGTTGCGTTTCTGAAATTATGGGATTCATCTATAACAATTAAGTCAAAATCGTTAAAATTGATTTCTTTATCAATATCTTTTGCCGTCAGCATAGATTGAGATAAAAATTTAAGTCTTAAATTGTCGTCTTTAAATATATTTTTCGGGTGATGTTCTTCAAATTTTTTCCAGTTATTTTCAAGTCTTTTAGGTGCTAAAACCAAACATCTATTTTTGCCTTTGCATATAAAATATTGAATTATACCAAGTGCGGTAAATGTTTTACCCAAACCGACACTATCGGCAACAATACAACCGTTGTATTTATTCATTTTGTTTATTGCGGATTTTACGGCATCTTTTTGAAATGGGTATAAGGTATTCCATATTTTTGTTTCAATAAACTTTTTATTTTTCTCAATATCTTCAAGTTCGTTATTTTCAATTTTTTCTTCAAACAAGTGATATAAGGTTTTATAATAAACTTGTTCCGGAGAATTTTCTTTGTATATTGCTTCAATATAGGCTAAAATCTCTTTTTTAGCATCTTCTGTATTTTCAGTCCAAAGTTCATTAAACCATTCTTTTAAATCTTTTTTACTGTTATCACTATCAATAATTGTATTTAATTCAAAATTGGAACAGTCATTTATACCAAGTCCGCAAGTTGTAAAATTAGAACTTCCGACAACGGCATCAACAACCCTGTCATTACGGTCTTGTTCTATATGGTACATTTTTCCATGTATCAAAGTCTTTTTATTATCTTTTTTCGGTGCGGTACGGATTTCTATATTGCTCTGTTTTAACCACTCATAACATTCTTTTGCTACTTTGTTCTGTTGTAAAATATTATCAAGAGTAATATTTTCGTCTTGGATTTTGAATATTTTAAATCTCTTATTTTTTAGACCTAAATTTTCAACTGATGAGGGTTCGCCCAAAATAAATTTAACTTCCGAAACTTTATTTTTTAACTCATCTCTCAAAGCATAAAAAGCATATATGGTAAAATATGCGGAAACTATTTTTAATTTTGATTTGTCGTTATACTTGTCAAAATTTTCCTGTATGACTTTTTTCAAAAAGTTAAATACAGTTCCCCTTTTTGCGTTATCTCTTATACTTGATAATTGCTCTTTATCCATACTTTGCATAGTCCTATCTTAGCATGAAAATACCTAATAGATTATTCTGTATATAAACTCATCCTATTTTCTATTCGCAAACCAATTTGCAAATAGTGATATTATCGGATGTGCAAAACTAAAAAAGCAAATACCCTCATCATGATAATATTCTTCTTCATATTCAATCCCGTTTTTGTCAAAATATCGGTCAATACCTGCCTTAACTTCTTTATCTGCATTTTTTAAGTAATCATCAAATGCCTTTTCTTTTTTATTTAATATTCTTTTATTATGATTTACCATATCCCTAAGCATTTCTTCTCTTGCGGCTGCAATTTTAAGAGCCTGTAGCCGTCTTTCTTCTTTTGTTAGACCGTCATTTATTTGATACGGCGCTTCTATTTTAAGTTTATCTTCCTGAATTAGTTTTACAACATCTGCAAAGCCACGAACTTTTAAATCAACAGAATATAATATTTCTTTGAATTTTCGTTTGTCAAAATATTCAGCTTCGGTTTTTCCGTCTAAATAATCATCACCAATTAACAAGGAATTAAACCATAATATTTGTTTTATTGATAATTTCTTTTCGGCAACATAAGCAACATGAGAAGATAAATCAAATAAATTTTCTTCTTTTATTATTGGGAATTCTACACATAATTCTTCTGCTCTTGCCTTAATTGCATTAAAACCAAAACCTTTTGCCGTCATATTCCAATGAATAAAAGATATTTCAGAATTTTGATTTACAAATGAATTAAAATCAGTCAGTAATTCAGATTCAGCTAATTCTATATCTCTTAAATCATTGTCTAAATGTTCTGAAATACTGAAATTTATGCACTTATCATTTTTTAAATTATAAAGAACAATGCAAGAAACTTTTGGAGCAGGGCTTGAACCATTATAAAAGCCGTTGCTTGCATAATGTATAAAATAAGTGTTGTCTTTATTTATTAGTTGCTCAAGTTTTTTATCCATAGCCTTATTATATTATAAAGATATGTCAAATTCGGACATATAGTTTTTAATGTCCGAAAATGTCGTAATAATAATTTATAATATGAACTATATAGGCTTAAATTCGTTATAATAACAAAGGGGTAAACTATGAAAAAACTGTTTCTGACTTTATTTATTTTATTTTTAGGTGTTAATGTTTGTCTTGCTACAAATGTTTATGATTCATACGGACAAAAGACAGGAGCATATAAAAATTCAAACGGAACTATTACACAATATAATAAATACGGCAGTAAAACAGGAACCATAAAACAAACTTCATCTGGTTATAATTCTTATGACAAGTATGGTTCAAAGACAGGAAGTTATAAAACAAACGGCTCTACAACTACTCAATATGATAAATACGGTTCCAAAGTAGGAAGTTATAAAACCAATTCAAACGGTGTTACAACTTCTTATGACAAATACGGACAAAAGACAGGAAGTTTCAAAAAAGATTCCTCAGGCAGAATAACTGAATATGACAAATCCGGAAGAAAAGTCGGAAGTTATAAATAATATTAAATACAGCAATAATTAATATCCAAAACATGAATAATATACCTTTCAAAATCTTTGTTATAGCGTTCGCCGGTAATTAGTTTTGAGATATAGCTTTCTGTTAAATTTAATCTTTTGGCAAGTATTTTTTGTGGCATATTTTTCTGCAGCATTTTGAATCTTATCATTCTTTCTCTATGGTACAAAAAATGGCTTCCACCATCTTTCATATTATTTGGGCTCTTGGACATTTTTTGTTCAAGCAGTTCAATTTGTTTTCTCAGTTCTTTTTTCATGGGGTAACTCCTTTGGGGTAAATGATTTTTGTACTCACATTCTAACTCTTTTTTGACCGAAAGCAAGTGTGTCCGATTGATACAAAACTAGTCGGAAACAGTTCCATTCTTCCGAGTTCAGAGTCATTAATGGTGGTATGGATAATGAAAAATACATTACAATTAAAGAATTAGCAGAACTCAAAGGTGTAAGTACCAGAGCAATCAGACTCTCAAAGAGTAAATATATTACTCGAGAAATAACTGTCAAAGGCGGAAAGAGTTTTGAGATTTTGTTATCAAGCATTGAACCGGAACTTCAGGAAAAATATTATTCAAAAATTATTCCAAGTTATGAGATTAAACAGCTTCCGACACCAACAAATTTTCATAAACCCGATAAAGCAAAAATTATTGCCCTTGCAAGATTGGATTTATTGAACCTTTGGAAACAAGAACGAAAAAATCAGCAAAATAAAACACAATTTGATAATGATTTTTTGAGTGCGTATAATGCACAGGTTTTGTATCCTGAGATTTATGCAAAACTTGGAAATATTTCTATCGGCACACTTCAAAGGTGGAAACGGACTTTAGGAAACAGCAATAATTATGAACTCTTAATTCCAAATTACCACTATGAAGATTATTCCAGAACTTGTCTAACAGAACACGAAAAGCAGATATTTCTAAAACTGCTTTTGCATCCGAATAAATTCAGTATCGGAAAAGCTATATCTTTAACGCAATATGTTTTAAAAACTCATGGTGTAGAGTATATTCCTGCTCCTCCAACTTTCAGAAAATTTGCCAACTGGTACAAAGCAAATTATTTTGATAAATGGACTTTGTTGCGTGACGGCGAAAAAGCATTGAAAGAAGAAGTTATTCCGCATATTAAAAGGGATATTTCAAAAATTAATGTTGGAGAAGTTTTGGTTGCTGACGGGAAAAGATTAAATTTTCAGGTAATAAATCCGTTTACAGGCAAACCCTGCCGAGCAACATTAATCGGGTTTTTAGATTGGAAATCAACAGCTTTAGTCGGATATGAAATAATGATAGAAGAAAACACGCAGAATATCGCATCCGCATTAAGGAATGCCATTTTAAATCTGGGTAAAATTCCAAAGTTTGTATATCTTGATAACGGTAGAGCCTTCAGGGGTAAATATTTTGTCGGAAGTACTAATTTCGACGAGATAGGCTTAAAAGGAATTTATGAAAAACTTGGCATAACAACAGTTTTTGCAAATCCGTATAATGCCAGAGCAAAAGTTATTGAACGATTTTTCCTGGAAATGCAGGAAAGTTTTGAAAAGCTGCTGCCGAGTTACATTGGTACAAATATTGAAAACAAACCGGCAAGACTTCGCCGAAACGAAAAATTTCACTCTGAAATTCATCAGGAATTCGTGCCGACTATTCAACAAACGATACAAATGATAAACAGTTGGCTTGAGTATAAAAATTCCCTGCCCTGTCCAAATGATAGAACAAAAAGCATAAAAGAAATGCTGGATAGCATTGAACGACAGAAAATAAACCCAAGAGAACTTGATGATTTAATGCTGGCGCAGGAAGTCAAAACCATTACAAGTCAGGGAATAAGATTCTTAAAATCCGATTATTATAACGATGCTCTTTATGGTTTAAGGCAAAAAGTAATAATAAAATACAGCCTGTTTGATTTATCTTACATTAATGTTTATACAACCTCCGGCAAATTTTTATGCAAAGCAGAAAGAATTACCCTTACACATCCGCTTGCACATTATACAGGTGAAGTTAAGGATATAGAAGATTACAAACAGAAAATTCAAAAACAAAAACAACTTAAAAATAAGACAATAAAAGCTTGCAAAGAGTTTTTAAATATTGAAGATTTGGAAATTTTGGAATATGAAATGGATAAAGACGAAGAAATATATTTACCTCCGCCGATTATTCAAAAGATAGAAAACAAAAAAGAAAAGCCGGAAAAATATAATCCTGCGGTTAAGCCGTTATTTAAAACAACCAGAGAAAGATATGAATATCTGATGCGACATGGCTGCACCTGTAATGATGACAGAATATGGCTTACAGAATACAAAGAATCAAAGGAGTATAAGCAATATGAAACCAGTTTTTGTAAAGACTAAAAACGCAAAAGGGTTTATTAACCTGATTCATAACTTAAAAAATAAACCTGACAATATTTCAAAAATTGGTCTGGTTTATGGTAACGCAGGACTGGGGAAAACAAAAACTGCTTTGTATCTTTCAATACAATATGATGCCGTATATATAAGGGCAACAAATGCTATGAGTCCAAAGTGGATGTTGGAGGAAATCGCAAAAGAGCTTGATGAGATCCCAAGATTTTATACTGCTGATATTTTCAGGCAATGCGTTAATGCCCTAAAAACAAATCCGCAGATGATTATAGTTGATGAAATCGATTACCTGTTAAAAGATTTTAGGACAATAGAAACTTTGCGGGATTTACACGATGAGACAGGTGTTCCGATAATTCTGGTTGGAATGCAGCTTGCAAAGTATAAACTCAAAAAGCACACACACTTATTTGACAGAACCTCAGAGATTTATAATTTCACAGAATTTGAATATTCTGATATCAAACAGATTACAGAAGAAATATCTGAAGTTGAAATAACAAAAGAGGCGGTACATTTAATCCCTAACAAAGCCAAAAGTTTCAGACAAATTGTAAATACAATTGACACTTTTGAAAAAGTAGCACAAGCAAACGGATTTACACAAATTGATGAAAATATAGCACAGGAGATATTAAATGGATAAAATACTTAAAATCGCAAAAAGATTAAAAACATTTACTCTTGAAGATATTGTTATGTTTTGCGATATTGATGTGGATTCTGTTCAAAAATTCATTAAAAAGTCGGAAAATATAAAACCTGTAGGAAATAAATTTGAATATGTTGAAACAATGAAAACTGAAGATAAGTTCAGGATTATTGATAAAAATATTCCGAGTAAAAATTCCGATATTACAGTTATTGCAGCTTGTGAAATGTTTTTAGAAATAAAACAGAAAACTATGACAGAAACATCATTTCAAACTTATAAAACTTTTGTTTATGCACAAATTATTCCATATTTTAAAAAGTTCAAGCTTAAAGAAATAACCATTCCGGATATTGAGAATTTTAGAAAATATTTGCAAAAGAATAAAAAGTCAGAGTGCAGAATCAAAAATATTTTATGCCTATTAAATCAAATAATAAAATACTTTCAAAACGAAGGCTATATAGATAAAACATGTGTTTTTGAAGTAAAACGTATTGCTGATATTCCAAAAAGACAAATAAAAATTCTGACACCGGAGCAACTGTCACAGCTTTTTAAAATCCTGAAAAAGAAATATCCATATATGCTTCCAATTGTTCAAAAATTAATCACATTAAAACAACCTTTGAACACTATTTTAACAGGGAGCGAAAAAGCGGACGGGCGGAACGAAGTGAGCCCGGTAAGCAAACAGATTGAGCCGGCTGCACGAATGTGCAAAAGGCGAAACTCTGTGAGCACAAAGCTTTTTCAAGACAGTGAACGACAGAAAAAATTGTTAAAACGAAAAATCCGAAAAGATTTTTATAAAATCAAGCAGGAACTCGGATTAATCAATTATATGTTTGACGATTTGAGGTTTAGCAATTTCGTTAAATAATTAAATTACATTTCGTATATTTTATTAAATTGTTAATTTTCTTTAAATACATTTATCATTACCCCCTTTAAAAATTATTTAATATGTCGTATAATATAAATATATTATGTCGTATTTTATAAATATAAAAGCAAGAAAACAATGCCAATATCAGATATTTTAGAAAAAAGAATCCAATATCGTATAAAAAAGTCAAAGGACTTCGTATTTATGCTGCCGGATTTTTTAGATTTGTCTGACAGAGATCAAGTCATGCGTGCATTACGCAAACTTATAGCAAAAAATCTGATTATGAAAGTTGGGCAGGGTGTTTATGTAAAAGCAAAAGAATCCAAACTGACAGGAAAAATTATTCCCCAGATTGATTTGGCTGAAATTGGCCATGCTGTTGCAGAAAAACTTAACATTAAGGTTCTGCCAAGCCGGTATGAACTGTGGTATAATGAGGGCAAGACAACACAAGTTCCAAGCGGAAAAGTTATTGCAATTAAAGGCACTATTTTAAGGAAAATCGGATTTAACGGAGTTTATATCACTTATGAAACCGTCAGAAACAAAGAAAAATATTACAAATATAGTTAATGACTATTCTCAAGAATTTGGTATAGCTCCGCAGTTTGTTGAAAAAGATTATTATGTCGTTAAAGTATTATCCGAAATAAGCAAAATAAATTATCCCGATTTAAAAATAATTTTCTCCGGTGGAACTTGTTTATCCAAGGCATATCATAAAATTCAAAGATTTTCTGAAGACATTGATTTTAGAGTTCATACAGAAAGACCATTCACAAGAGCTGAAAAGAAAGCTTTTTGTAATTTCATCTTAGAAAAACTTGATAATAAAAAAGATTATCATATTATTAGAGAATCTGTTAAAAAGGGTAATGAGAATAATTTTTTCAGCTTTGAAATTGAATATGAAAAACTGTATGAAGGTTCAAATTTAAGACCAAACATAAAAGCTGAGTTTACTTTTGAGAACTTGATTTTACCGAGTACGATTTGTGAAATATCCTCATTTATAGGTAAATTTATTAATGAAAAACTGATTTCTATTAATTGTATTCAGCCAATAGAAGTTATTGCAAATAAATTCAGTGCTTTAATGTGGCGAGTTTATATTAAAGATAGAACAAAACCTCTGCATTCAAAAGAGAATGACCCGACCATTGTAAGACATCTGCACGATATTGCGGCATTGGGAGATTTGCTTTATACAAAGGAATTTGTAGAACTTCTGCAAAAATCATATGAAACAGACAAAGGACGCGGTGGTTTTGATAATAATTACAAGTTACATGAATTTATAAAAATTACTCTTGATAAATTGACAGAGGATAAGGTTTATAAAAAAGAATATTCAGATTTTGTTGGTTCAATGAGTTATGCAAAAGATTCAGAAGTCATAACCTTTGAAAAAGCGCTTTTTGTAATGCAAAAATTATTTTCATTTGTTAATTAAATCGTAATATTTTATTAGATTATAAATAAACATTGAGACATTAAGAAGGGGAATTGACATGTTAAAAAGATTGGTATGTATAGAAATCAAAGAAGATTCCAAATTTATAGAAAAGACTCATTTATATATTAGTCAAGCTGAATTATTAAAAATACAAAAAGCAAACAGTAATATTAATGATTTAAAATTATTTTATGAAGTTATATATATGCTAAAAGAAAATTACAATCTATTACTTGAATATATGAGAGAAAAAGAAAAAGATGTTAACCAAAATCCAATAGATATTAATAATAAAAGATATCTTGAAATAAATAGACAAATTTTTAATATTGTTTCTTCTTTCAATGTAATAAATGAACATATACATTATTTATTGAAAAAAGATGAAGAACTTGAAGAAAAGGAAAAAGAACGCAAGAAACAAAAGAAACAAAAAAATATTGAAGATTTATCCGAAGGAGAAAAAAAATACAAACAGTACATGGATAAATACATAAGCCCACATTATGAT